>JAEAME010000120.1_pt1 | contig 107390 bp, 88 predicted proteins | sample 8958731 | NCBI WGS metagenome assembly JAEAME01 (sample SAMN16933194, study PRJNA681113) | bioreactor sludge metagenome | isolation source: anerobic bioreactor sludge (Control) | place: India:Bengaluru | collected 2018-10-24
CGTTAATCTGTATCGCAGAATGCTGATCTTACAGAAAATTCTGAACACGGCCTATTATACCAACCTAATCATTAAATGCTTTAATATTTGGTTCATTTACTTTCCTTTTTTATTGGATAACTTCTGCTTCATTCATGACTTCTATCTAAAACAAAACGTTGCACAGGGTAGTTAAACTCTGTCAGCAATTCCTCTGGCTTAAATCCAAATTTTTGATACAGCTCTCTCGGTGCAATACCTTTTGAATCACCTTCCCGGAACGTGGTGACACTGATGTCTCCGTCGGGCATCCTGCGCAGCATCTCGAAAATCAAAGCTGAGGCGATTCCGTTACGTCGGTAATCGGGATGTACCGCCATGCAGGAAAGACACCGGTGATCGGGCGAGAAAAGCAGAATCCCGCCAAGCTTGCCGTCTTCCCTTACGCATAGCGCACTTCCCCTGGCGATATTCTTTCTCAGTGTTTCGGTATAGGATTCAATATCAAGTCCCGGGAAATCCCCGGCAACCATATTAACAAGGTTCAGCCACGCTGGAATATCCTTTTCCTCGGCCGGGACAATGCAGATTGAAGTACCGGCGACCGGCTTGCCCTCGGTAAGAGGTGTGAATATATTTTTGCACCATCCCTCAAGTTTTCCGGCAAACCAGTTTTCTTTTGTCCAGCTCTCGCAGTGCAGTATGATTCCTAGCAATACGTTCAACGCGAAAGTGCCGTTGAGGATGCGAGAATCAATGATTCCGCCTGCGGCGGTATAGCCGTCCGCTATAGCCTGCCGGTTTACAGCCCCGTTGACAGTACAGTACAGCTCACTGATGTCGTTCATGGGGTGGCAATAACCCGAAAGCGAGAAGTCTATCGGAGCGATTCCATCGTCGGTAATAAGCATATTTGACAATGACAGGTCAGAATGAACAAGAATGAACTCTTCTTTCTTTTCGCCTAAGAGTTGTGCGACAATGTCGAGTGCCGCCGTCATGATATCGGTGCTGTTTGCGTCCAATATACCTGTTGTGTTAAGGTCTTGAAGTTTCCTGACCAGTCGGGCGCATAATGCTGCGTCATAGCTGAGTGCTGAAACCGCCGGAAAGCTTTCTGCGGCCTTGTGTAGGTGAGCAATCATTACTCCGATTTTATGGCAGAGAGGGGGAAGAAGATCACTTTTATCAATTGTTCGTCCTTCCAGCCAACCAAGGACTGTCACTGGAGTTCCGTCGGACAACCGCGTTACAAGATGCCCGTCTTTATTCGGAACCGGCGACTGTACATTCAATCCGCAAAATTTCAGATGCTTAATGAATGCTAGCTCGCTTTCATAAAGATTTGAGCGGTCAAGACCTTCGTATAAAGGTTCGGTTGTAAAACCGACTTTGTGTCTATGTATGCGCAACAGATATCTGCCGCCGACACGGAATGTCATGTTTTCATTGTGTCGTATCAGTTCTGCTTTGCAGTCCTCAAGGCCATACCTCGCAAGCGCTTCATTGAGTAAGATTTGTTTGTTCGGGTAAATGGTGTCTGACATTTTTGCTCCTTTTGTTTTAGGCCTTCTCGGATTAGTATTATTTTTTAAATCATCCCAATGAAATGGTGATTGTCTCTAATTATTAGCACGGAAGTTGCAATTTATCCTATCCCATGATAGCCGCCGCTGTAACTCTGAGTGGGTTCGGGTATCTTTCCGCCGAATCCGCCGGCGGCGTTGCGGACAAGGCCAAAGGTCGCTTTGAACCGGTAGGAAAGGCTTCTGAAGCCCGAAGGTCTTACTACGGCTGCCATTTTCGGCCCTTCGCTGCCGCTGCAGTGATATATCGCTATCCCCTTTTCATGGTAACGGCGCAGGATGTGCTCCAGATCATTATGAATATACTCTGAGTGCACAATGACATTCTGAATATTCTGGCTTGCAAGGAACTCTGCGGACGGCATATCCTGCGGGAAAACGCACCAGCGGTTATCGTACTTTCCGGGCTGCTTGCCGTTGCCTAGCATTCTATTTGAGTCGAGCAGAAACACCGGCGGCGCGTCCGGCCTTATTTTACATTCAACCAATTCATCCGCTCCGTTGAACAATGCCAGGACGATAGCATCAACCTTAATGATCATTGACGACGGACTATCGCCATATACTCCGTTATAAAGCGGAACCGGCCTCAATCCCATGCGCGCCAAAGCCAGACCTTCCTTCACCCCTTTATCGCCGGGAAGGTCGATAATTACCATCGTATTACGATCAATTTTTGCCGCCCAATCAGGTTCTTGAACTGACAAATCGATATGGTCATTATAAGGCAGGCGCATGAAAAGAACGGGTTTTGCCCATGGTGCCCAGATTGAGTCGTCCGGTGCCCAGATTTTATATGTCTCTATACTATCTCTCATCGTTTTAATCTCCCACTCTAACCAATATCGGTATATCTTTCGCTCTTCCGTCGATACGTGGATAGGGACTGATGCGTCCGTAGAACCCGGCGCTTTTTCCGTTTACAGTGAAAACTCCGACGCAGACATGAAATGTTTCGGCGCTCGATTCATCTGCAGTCAGCGGTTGGCTCGTGAATTTTTTCTGCGCTACCCAGTCTGTCGGATGCCTTCTGACAGATCTTATTATTTTTTTGTACTCTTTTTCTGACACCGCTTCCCTGATTGAGATTCCTTCCCCGACACGTCCAAGGGCCGGTTTATAAATCCAGCTTTTGTCATGCGGGTCAACTGTTTTCGGATCTTTTGTTTCAGGTAGCAGAGTTTTCCACGTATGATTTTCCACCCCGAGTTCATCCCAGACAAGGGGAAGCCGTTTTGACTGTGTAAATATTGAAGCCGGGTGGTTGCAGGAGGGAGTCACGGAATCATAAAAACCTTTCCAGCCGGATTTTTGGGGAAGATTTGTCAGCCATTCAAGCGGGAAGAAACGCACGATTCCATCAATATCACCTTTCTGTCCTTCGATGATGCTGATAGCTTTTTTATTATCCCAGGCGATGTGGTCGGGTGCTGCCATTAATGAATGGTATCCGTGCGACGCGAAGTGGTCGCCAAGAAACTGCATGACCTGCCGGTCGTCAGCGTATGAAGTCGCGTGAACGAACGCAACCGTTCCGCCTTTTTTTATTTTCTGCCCGAATTCCCCGAGCATGATATCTGCTATATTTTTACGGGGTTCAAATCCTTCGAAATATTTTCCGGCCATACCGGTAAGGACCGAAGCTTCGGCCAATCCTCCCGGCACATCGCTGTTGACTTCCGACACCGCCCATCCTTCAGTCGTCGGGTGGAAGTCGAAGCGCATAAGCCGGACATGTCTTTTGCGGTCATAATCTGAAGACCGCCGCAGTGTTTTTATTATTTCTTTCGGCAACCCCAGCTTTTTTGAGAGCTCAGGTCTCTTTAAAAGCGCTTCTTCCATATTCATGGTTTCTTCCGACAGCTGTTCAGCCCAGCTCTCAAGCTGCAGCGCGGTTTCCCAACCCATAAGAATCACATGCTTTGCGACGGTATTGTGGTCTTCTACCTGGGGGTCCCATTTATAGGCTTTGAATATAGCATTATACCTGTAGTCGGAATATTGATCCCTGGGTATTGATGCGAGTTTCATATCTGGTTTCATAATACACCCCATCTTAAAAAGTTTACCGCGATGCTGTTATAAAACGGATTTTCGCGAAGCGGGAGCATTATGACACTGACAATAGCTATGACAATATAAATTATACCCCAGATAACCGAGATGGCTGTTCCGTTATTTTCTCTTTCATACCGCGGTCTGGATTTCCGCAAATTTATATATATTAATTCAACCGCCGCGGCAAGAAAAGTCAGCGGTAGCACCGGCCAGCCATCTGCGAATTCGATGATTGTCATGCCGAAAGAAGTCCAGTCTCCCGCCGACGCCCGGCCGAGTATGATACCGCTTGCCAGAAGATAAGCCCCGGTCCGTATACCACATTGAGTATCCCTCTCTATTGTTATGCGCTCAAATATCCTGGTAACGGCATTGACTGACCGTGCCGTAAGAATCCATGCGGCAAGGCCGAGTCCGCCCGCGAATATGACGCACCACCATCCCGGGCCGTCTCCTATGTTTGCCCCCGAATATATGACCGTCAGTCCGAGAAATCCACCGGTTACTGAAAAGAGGGCGGCTTTATTATTCAGATTCAGCGCATCGTCAACCCAGGAGAGGTCAAAGCAGTAAGCCATGACAATAAGTCCGAAATAAAGCCACGCGAAACCGAGCAAAAGGTAGAATAATATGTAAAAAAAGCTGTTAACCACATCGAACGACGCCAGCACCGTCAGGGTAAACAAAAAAATTACAAACGAAACCAATGGCAAAAGATTGAATGTACATTTCACCGCCAGACTTTTTCTTGGCGGCCACATATCTGATGATGCCCGGTACCATCTTGTAAGAAAACGATAGGTGAAAATTACTGAAAGCGCAAACACAACAAGTTCAAATAACATTGCGACCTGTTTAGCTCCCTTCTGCTGGCAGTTATTTTTGTTAATTATTGTTCTGGGATTGAGCAACTGCGCAATCTACGGCCAATGCGACGCCAAGGCATAGAATCTCGTTTTTGGGGTCATTTATTACAAGCTCATAGCTGTCACCCCATGTAAACCAGGCTTTTCTCATTCTCATGATTTCCTGCCGGTCGTCATACATTACATAGTCATGCTCCCAGAAGTCGCCGTCCATCTGCCAGGGCAATCCCTCAACATGATATGAGGGGCGGAAAAATGTAAAGTCCTTGACAATTGCGGCAACAACAATTCCGTTTATCTCTACAAAATACCTTGGGAGCCATGACATGATTTTCTGGCGTATAAAAGCGACTTCCTGTCCAGCGTTATTGATTATATGAAGTTTTTTACCCCACGAAAACAGCTCTCCCTCAACAAAATAACGCGAATTACCGTACTCATCGGCAACATGGAATTTTTCCGTCCAGGAAAAAACTTTTTGTTTCATATAAAGCTTCATGGTATATGCCTCCATTTTGATTTAGAAACTATAAACTTATTATAACATTACAGTGATGATCTGTCAATCAATAACAAATAAAGATAAAAATGTTGACATATTGTGTACTGGCTTTGCTACGATCATACATAAGTTGTTTTATATAAAAATAGCTGTTGAAATCTGCCCGCGGGCGTGAATTCAACTGCTATTTATATTCATATTAGCTGGATTAAGAGATAATTCTGGGATATTATCACAGGTGTTAATCTTTTATAACTCTAATGAAGTTGAGAACTGCTTAGATAACGATTCATATAAATTTAGATATTTTTTCATGCATGCCTGATATATTTTGTGATTTTTCTCATCAGGGAGATATACCTTTGTTATATTTACAGTCTTCTGAATCGCTTGCTCAAAACTGTTATATACACCGGTTCCGATACCTGCGAGAATAGCTGCTCCTAACGCTGTTGAGCTGTCTGAAAAAGGAACTTTAATTGCCTTGCCAGTCACATCAGCTTTTATCTGTGTCCAGACCCTGCTGTTTGATGCACCTCCGACAGACAGCAGTACATCTGTATATACTCCAGCTTCGGCAGCAGTAAGAAGATTGTGTTCAAGGGAGAACGCAACCCCTTCTAGCACAGCACGGACCATATGCCCGCGGGTTTTACTGAAATCAAGTCCGTAAAATACACCTTTCGCGTCCGGATTCCAGATGGGAGAACGCTCACCGGCCATATATGGAAGAAAGATTACTCCGTCAGCTCCGGACGCAATTGAATCCGCTTCTTCATCAAGTTCAGAAAAATCCTTACCGCTTCCAAGTTCCTGGCGGAACCATTTTATGCATCCTCCACCTCCGACGGTACCACCCTGAAGAAGCCATAATCCGGGTATCACATGAGTTGAAAGGATCAGTTTTTTATGTGACAGGGCGCGGTCAACGCAGATGCTCATGCCACCTGCCTGACCACCTTGTTCCTGAGTCTGTCCCGCTTTATATACTCCCGCGCCAAGAGTACCGCAGGCAGCGTCAAGACCTCCGGCGACAACAGGCGTTCCGGCCTTGAGGCCTGTAACAGAGGCTGCCTCTACTGACACCTCTCCGATGATATCGTGGCAAGCGCTGAGCTCCGGGACCATATCAGTGGAAAGTCCTAAATCAACGGCAAGCTGCTCATCATAACATAGTTTTCTTATATTAAAGAAGTGAAGTCCGTAAGCGCTGCAGATATCCTGTGACATGACACCGGTCAGTTTCATCCCGATGTAGCTGTGGCTCTGCAGAAACTTATAGGTGTTATTATAGATATCGGGATATTTCGATTTGAACCAGAGCATTTTCGGAGTTGTATATGATGGCAGAAAATCATTGCCGGCCAAAGAAAAAATTCTGTCAGAACCGATTATATTTCTGATGTCATGGCATATATCCTTTGAGCGAGTGTCCATCCATATCGGAGTGCGGAAAAGACATTTTCCGTTCCTGTCAACCGGTATAGCTGACCAGCCCTGACCTGCTATACCGATTCCTTCAATTTGTCCGGTATCCACAAGCCGGATTACATCATGTATTCCGGCACAAACGGCGCACCACCAGTCCTCCGGGTCCTGCTCGGCCCAGCCGGGTTTGGGATAGTATACCGGATATGAATGTGTAGACTGAGTTATTATATGACCGTTATTTTCGAATACGGCGACCTTGCATGCCGAGGTTCCTATATCAATTCCAAGTAACATAATAAAATACCTCTTTATGCTGAAACGGGGATTTGCAAAATCCCCGTTTTATTATTATATAAGTATTGTTTAATCAGTGGAATTATTAATAACCGTCAACGCCCATTGCCTTAAAAACTTTTTCAAGAGCCGTCTGAGCCGGCTTCTGAGTTTTCTGGAGTATCGATGCGATATTATAGTTATTGGCTTCTAAAGAAGTGTATATTGAGGTTGTCATACCGGTATCGTCAAGCTTGATTATGTAGGAAATACTGTTTTTTATTATATCAAGCATTTCGAGCGACTCCTCATCGCGTGTTGTCTTCCCCTTAACAGCCAGCTCAAAATAAGCCGGAATTACCGTGGCGTCCGAATAGGCGGAGCTTGAATAATACGCAAGCGCTTCAAGGATTATACCGGTGCGTAGCTCATCTTTTGTCCCAAACGGTACCATCAGGGTGTGCGGATTAGGGCTGACCGACCAGAATTTTTCCTGCGTGGTATCATATTTGGGAGGCGGAAGGATTCCAAAATCGGTATTCATATCGCGCAGACGGGTTGCTCCGAACAAGGTCCATGTGGTGAAAAGCGCGTGATCTTCCATGAAAAGATTGAGGTCGTTTTTAAGGAAAGTCATATTGTCCTTGCTAAACACATCGAGTAATTTTGTATAAACATCAATGAATCTTGAATCAAAGCAATAAAAATAAGGGATATTATTTTCACTTTGCTTCATTATTTCAGCATCAGACGAGGTAAGATACACTTCATAAAAGCTGGTTGCGTTCCAGCAGAGCATTCCGAACTGGTCGTTTTCATTATATTTACCGTCACCGTTCAAGTCGCTTACAGCCTGTAAACCCATCTCACGCATTTTATCAAGCGTCCATTGATTATTCTTAACAAGTTCATACGGATTTTCAAGGCCGAGCTTCTTATGCATTTCCTTATTGAAATAGACGGCTCTTCCGTTGTCAAGGCCGGTAATCAGGAAATCGGAGAGGGTATAAAACAGCTTGCCGTTGACTGACAGCTTTTCCTGGGCGTTCTGATCCCACCATGGCATTTCAAGATCAATTCCGTCAAGGTTATAGAAATCAATTACCGCACCGAGGTTTATAAAGTTCCGGACATGTGAAAGGTCAACTGTCATGAGGTCATATTGAACGTCCCCGGCGTTTATCTCAATCTTCATTTGATCAACCGTGTATGCGCGATCGGTGAGAGCGATATTCAGGAGTTCCTCCACAGTTAATGTGCGCGTATAAATCGCATCGTTGAGTACATCGCCTGCCATGACTCCAGGATCAATGGCATTTGTCGTATATTTTGTTGCGTCATAAAAGCTGTTGGCAACCACAAACTCATACCCGCCATAATTGGTGCCTGCCGGAATGTTGGCCTTAAGGCTCGTTTCGGTAGAGGTGGTTTCTGCTTCTGTAAGGTTTGCTGTAGGTGAGGTTGTCTCACCTTCCTTATCAGAAACATTTGAGCACGCAGTTGTCGCAAGAAGCAGGACAAGCATCAGAACAGTCAAAATCCTTTTTTTCATATATCATCCTCCGTATTTTTAGTGTTAATGTGGCAGTCTGTTGTTTAATTTTATTCCACAATACAGGCTAGTATAACATTATGTCTTGGGTTAAGTCAACACCTTCCGTGAAAATTGCATGATTTTTATATAATGCCTCCGAAATCGGTCATAAACAGTTATAATCGTCCATATTACTATTGACAAAGCAGCACACTTACATTAAAATTATGCTGATAATATGCCATGGTTAAAGGAAAATGGAAGTATGCTGACAGAGGACCGTTACGAGACAATTTATCATATTCTTGAAGAAAAAAATACTGCGACAATCGGATACCTTAAAAAAACCATGTATGTCAGTGAGACGACGATACGCCGCGATCTCACTGAAATGGAGAAACGAGGGATAGTAAAACGTGTCTGGGGCGGCGTTATGCTGCTCAAGTGTCCCGATTCACCCGGTTTTGTTAGGCTGAACATAAATAAAAAGGAAAAAGAATCGATTGCTAAGACAGCAGTTTCTTTTGTACATGATTCATCTTCAATTTTCATAGATTCAAGCTCTACTTGCTTATATCTGGCCAGGGAACTGAAGGATTTCAAAAACCTTACAATTATAACCAACAGCATCGATATTCTTAATACACTCAAGTACTTTTCAGGCGTAACGGTGTATCTGACCGGTGGTATGCTGACCGAAAATTATGACATGACGGGTAAATTGACGCTTGACGGTATCAAACAGTTTTACACCGATTATTCATTTATATCTTGCAGCGGAATCAATGTTGAGCAGGGAATTATGGGTAAAGATATGTCGAGACTGCCGATTCAGCAGGAAATGCTAAAAAATTCTGAAACAAGAATTCTATTGTGCGATTCGAGCAAGGCGGGTAGAAAAAGCTTGCTTTCAGTCGTTTCTCTTGACAGCGTCAGTTATGTTATTATGGAAAAACTTCCGGATGATAAGGAACTTATTACTGAGCTCGGTGACAAACTGATAACGTCAGACGGTTACGGAAAAAGGTCGAAAATAAAAAATCAAGCTAATGAACGAAAATGAATGATATTGGACGAAATCGGCTGAAGTATTGCAAAAATTGCGCAATCTGAGCGGCATCGGTTGACTTCATCAGTGTATCATGCTATACTTTAAGGTAATACAGTTGAATCTGATTTAACTGCCGGACAGTCAAAACCATAGGCTTAGTCCGGAAGAGAAAGTTTTGAGGTGTATATGTCTTTTGTCACCACATCCGAGATGCTGAAGCGAGCGCAGGCGGGCAGATATGCGGTCGGCGCTTTTAATTTTGAGAATATGGAAATGGCGATGGCAATAGTCGCTGCAGCTGAGGAGGTTAATTCTCCCGTCATCATGCAGACGACGCCCTCCACGGTAAAATACGCCGGACTTGATGTTTTCCATGCGATTGTCTATACGCTTGCCCAGCGTGCAAAAGTGCCGGTGGCACTGCATCTTGACCATGGTGACAGTATCGAGCTGGCCGCTGCAGCTTTTCGGGCCGGCTATTCGTCGGTCATGATCGACGGCTCGCAAAGACCGTTCGGCGAAAATATCGAAATTACCCGCTATATTGTTGAGGAAGCAGGTAGAGCCGGGATACCGGTCGAAGCCGAACTCGGTCATGTTGGCGGCAAGGAGGATGATATGTCGGGCGGTTCGGGTGGCTACACAGATCCGGTTGATGCGGTGGAATTCGTGAAGAGAACATCGGTTGGTTCTCTGGCGGTTGCGATCGGAACGGCGCACGGATTTTATAAAGTCACACCTGCGCTGGATGTGGCAAGGCTGCGGGAGATCAGAAAACACTTAAAAGCTGCCGGACTGGACATACCGCTTGTGCTTCACGGAGCTTCGGGACTGTCTGAGCAGGCGGTGCGTGAATGTGTTGCCGAAGGTATATGCAAGGTAAACTTCGCAACCGAACTGCGCGAGGCTTATACTATTGGGGTTCGTAGCGCGATTGCCGACCCCGAGGTTTATGATCCCAAGAATTACGGCAAGGTCGGGATGGCAAAGCTGAAAGAGGCAGTCATGATGAGGATGAAGGTCTGCGGCTGCGACGGTAAAGCTTGACACCTGCAAAATATTATCAAGGAGTGAAATTATTTATGAAGGCTGCTGTGCTGTATGCTAATGAAGATATAAGATACGATGATTATGAGACACCCGAGGCGGGAGCGGGCGAGGTGCGGGTTAAGGTCATGGCTGCCGGAATCTGCGGCTCTGATGTTCCGCGTGTACTTTATCACGGGGCGCATTTCTACCCGGTGGTGCTCGGTCATGAATTTTCCGGAGTAATTGATCAGGTTGGGAAAGGCGTTGTAAATCTAAAAATCGGAGACACAGTATCAGGCGCTCCGCTTGTTCCCTGCATGAAGTGCCCTGACTGTCAGAGAGGAAATTATTCGCTTTGTAAGAAATATAGTTTTATCGGTTCTCGCCAGCAGGGAAGTTTTGCCCAGTATGTAGTGATGCCCGAAATGAACGCGGTTAAATATAATCCTTCAATACCGTTTGAGCAGGCGGCGATGTTTGAACCAGCCACAGTGGCGCTGCACGGGCTTCTGTGCAATAACTACGCCGGTGGTGAGTTTGCGGCAGTGCTGGGTGGAGGTACAATCGGTCTTTTTACCGCACAATGGGCAAAGATTTTCGGAGCACGCCGTGTCGTAGTGTTTGATATTGTAAAAGAACGGCTTGATCTGGCGTTGCAGCTGGGCGCCGACGAAGTGATAAACACATCAGAGCCGGGTTTCATGGAGAGAGCGATGGCAATAACCGGCGGCGCAGGATACGGTATGGTTTTTGAAACTGCCGGAAACCCTGGAACTGTTAAAATGGGCTTTGAGCTTGCCGCAAACAAAGCCGGATTCTGCTGCATCGGAACCCCGCGCAGCGATATAACTTTCACGCCTGAACTTTGGGAAAAAATGAACCGTAAGGAATTTAAGCTCACCGGATCCTGGATGAGCTATTCTGCTCCCTTTCCGGGACGCGAGTGGACACTTACCGCGCATTATTTTGCCACCGGTCAGCTAAAATTTGACCACAAACTGATATATAAAACATTCCCAATGCGAGAAGCAGCAGCAGCTTTTGCCATTTACAGAAATCCGGCCGAAGTAAAAGGCAAGGTTATGCTGGTAAACGAATGGTGATTTAACTATATTTACGCAGAAAAAAGAGAAGCACCTTTGCAGGGCTTCTCTTTTTCGTATATTGTTGAGCAATAAAACGCGTCAGGTTGTAATCAGATCAATTCCATATTCATGAATTTGCGAGCAGACATCGTTGGGAAGTCCCGAGTCGCTTATAATGCAGTTGATCGCGGAAATGGTTGCATAACGGGCTACGGCGTTTCTTCCGTATTTTGTGGAGTCAGCAACAAGTATGCTATATACTGAATTCTGAACAACAAGCTGGTTTATTCGTGCGGTATCAAAATCGGATGCCAGAACCCCGGCACCAAGGCTGTAACCGTCTGCACCAACAAAACATTTTGTAAACCGGAGGTTTTTAACCACTTCTTCGGTGAGATATCCGCAGAAATCACGTCTTGCTTCCCGGTATTCTCCGCCGATAAGATAAACCTTCATATGCTTTTTTAGAATGTTCAGGTTTGCAAAAGAATTCGTAAAAATTGTTACATTATTATATTTCTGCTTTAGATTGGCATAACCGTAAGACGATAGGTCGCCAGTTTCGGTGAACATACGATCGAGTTCGGAGCAGAGGGAGGTTACAGTGGTTCCTGAATCGAGAAAAACTATATCGCCAGATTTAATAAACTTTAACGCTGCGGAGCCGATACGCGCCTTTTCTTCGGGATTGCGTAACTGTGTGAGCTCGAAGGAATATGTGTTACCATCGGGGCCTGCGTCATTATAGCAAATCCCGCCATATGTTCGTACAGCAAGTCCGTCACTTTCAAGATGCGTAAACAGGCGTCTTACAGTTGAATCCGACACATCAAGAGCCTTCATGGTTTGCTCTATCGTCAGTTTTTTTGAAGTCCGCAGCAGCTGAATCAGATTCTGTCTTCTCTCGTCACTGTGTTTCATCTCAGCCTCCGCTTTTTTCTTTGTTATAATTATTCTATCATATTACCGTATAAATGTCAACTTACGATAAAAATAATGACAAAAATACGCACATATAATTATTGCAGAAGCATTAATAATTAATTATTTTTAAAATAATGAAAAATAGACTCAAAAACAGAGAAAGAAATAGTCAATATAACTTGACATAAGATTGGAATAAGTATAGAATATAGTAACGGTAATCCTTAAATACAACCAAATACTTACGGAGGGGAAAAATGAAAAAACTTGTTGCAGCCATGTTTATTTTCTGCATTCTGTCATCTATTGTTCTTGTTGCATCGGCAGAAGATGTAAAAATTAATGTCATGAGCAGTTCCGTCATTGGCGAAACATATGGATTGCTTTCGGCAAGTTCATATGTTCCTGCAAATATGTGGGATGGTATCAGGACGTACAATTCGAGCATTTCTGCCACTTATTGTGATTTCAAATTTGCATCAAATGCTTCCGCGGCCATGAGTGAAACAGCCCCCAAATACAACATTTATGGTCAAACAGGTATGAGCGACAGTATTTATCTTTGCACATTCAGGGTCGTTCTTGATAAGGTTTACTCCGTAAGTGAATTTAAATTTTTTGGTTGCGACCCCGCTGCGTCAAGCAATATTGATGGCTTTGACATATGGGTAAGCGAGACGGGTGTTGAGGGCAGCTGGACAAAAGTCTTTTCAGAAACCGAAATCTTTTGCGGAAATAAATTTACTGTTTCTACAGAGGACGGCATCAATACTTTATGCGTTTCTGGCGATTTCAGTACAGCTAAGGTTCAATACATAAGCTTTGGATTGACACAGCCACGCTGCCAGCATGCGGAGGAACTTGCAAAAAAAAGTTTAACACCAAACGCGAATCCCAATTATTACCGTATAACTGAGTTGGAGATATATGGTATAGTTTCAGGAGTGACGACCTCAGAGGCAGTTACTACCGTAGTTACGACAAATGAAACCACAGCTCCCGTGACAACTGCTTCTCCCGCGACCACAAAAACTCTCGTAACAACCTCGGTACTCGTAACCACAGAGATTCAGCCTGAAACAACAGCCATTACCAAAAACAACCAAGCTAGCGGCTGCGGAAGCAACATAAGTTACATATTCGGTTTCATATTAGTTATTGCCGGCGCAATTAGTCTTACAAAAAAGGGAGAGGGTGTGGAATAAACCAATGAAGATAAAAATGTCAGCATTCATTCTCGCGGCGCTTATGCTCCTTATGTCGGTAGCCTGCGCTGCCGGTAATGAATCTAATTCCGAAATCACAACTGGCACAGCTACAGGAAGCGATGTTTCTGCTGAGACAACGGCCGATAATACCCCAAAATTTATCGAAGCGGATTACGGAGGAAAGGATTTCATCGTTTATTCGCGCACTTCAACGGCAGCATCCTATGCGGGACGTTATATTGACAGTGATAATGTAATAGATACAATGTCAGAAGCTGTTTATCTCCGAAACCTGGCTGTCGAGGAGAAATATAAAATAATAATTTCAACAATTGAAATAGACAACCCGAGTGAAAATATACGGAACCATATCAGTGCGGGTGATGTACCGTATGACATTGTACTTGACAGACGCAGTTATCTTGGTTCCTTAGCGCAGGAAGGTTATTTTTACGACTTTAACGATCTTGAAAATGTTGACTTTACAAGAGAATATTGGGACTCAAATGCTGCGGATGGATATGAAGTTGCTGGGAAATTATTTTTCATGGTGAATGACGTTAGTGTCAGCAATCTTGCTGGCGCACGATTCTTCTACTTCAACAAACAGCTTATAAATAATTACAATCTTGAAAATCCTTATGATCTGGTCAACAACAACAAATGGACACTTGATAAATTTTTCAGTATGGTCACATCGGTGTCAACAGACAACGGAGATGGCATATGGGACGGCAATGATACATACGGGATGATATCAGAGGAAGGTGCAAGTAACGGTAATATTATGCATCTGCTTGTTGGTTGCGGAATAAGGTTCACTGAAGTTAATCCTGACGGAACGCTTACAACCAACGCATACAGCGAAAAGACAGAATCCATAATAACAAAAGTGTCATCTGGTATACTCAACAACCATTTCGCCATTACATACCAGACGGCTTCCACAGGAGCTGACACCACAAATTACGCAAATATCTATGATTTTGGCCGCGCACTCTTTTCCCAGGATCACTCGCTTTTCATACAGGGAAATATGGGTGTGGCTGATCAGTTCAAAGATATGAAATCAGATTACGGAGTGGTTCCGAATCCGAAATATGATGAGGCTCAAGAAAGTTATTATCACAAAATGGATAAATATTCTCTGATTTGGGCAATCCCAAAGTGCGATATGGATTATGACAGGCTAGGAATCATTATGGAATACTGGGCGTATGAGTCAAGCAAAACTGTCATGCCGGCATACTATGAAATCACCATTAAAACAAAACGCGTTCAAGAGCAAACGGCCTCGCAAATGCTTGATCTGATCAAGAGTACGATACTGTACGACCTGTCAGAAGTATACAGCACTGATATTGCGTCAGTTCTTTACGCCGGTTATCAGACAGGAAAGCTTTCCTCTACCTGGGCGTCAAGTAAAAAAATATTTGACAAATCACTGACAAGTATTTATGAAAAAATTTCGAGCTTAGATTAATATCAAAACCGAGCGCAGGCCCTTATGGCCGGCGGTTCTGCGCGGGAATATATGCCGGTAAAATAATTAAGGAGAATTTTATTATGAACAATGAAGTAAGAATCGGAGTTTTCGGGACCTGGAGAGGCAGAGCATATATGAAGGCTCTGAAATGTATCGATGGGGTACGTATAACCGCTCTTTGTGAAAAGATGCCCGACCGTATAGCGGAAGCAAAGAAGCTCTGTGACGGTGAGGTTGCAGTCTTTGATAATTTTGATGATTTTATTGAATCGGGCAAATTTGACGCGGTGCTGTTATGCAATTATTTTAATGAGCATGCACAGTATGCGATCAAGGCACTAGAGAAAGGTATTCATGTGTTCAGTGAGACGATGGCAGCGTCCACAATGGCACTTTGCGTAAACCTTTGCCGTGAGGTCGAAAAGAGCGGCTGCGTTTACATGCTGGGTGAAAATTACCCGTTTTCACGCGGATGTCTTGAAATGAAACGTATTTACGAGGGTGGGACACTGGGTCAGGTGATGTTCGCTGAAGGTGAATATATACACCCGATGAGTCCGGAGGAAAGCTGGAAATACAACAATCCCGACGTTCACGGTGAATATCACTGGAGAAGGTACCTGCCGGTTACATATTATTCATCACATGCACTGGCGCCACTGATGTATATGACAGGTGCCATGCCGAAACATGTTGTTGGAATGGCGGTTCCGGATACTGACAGCCATATTAAGGAATATAAAAAAGTAAAAACGGACGCGGTTGGTGTCATGCTGCTAGGTATGGATAACGGTGCGGTTTTCCGCGTTAATGGTTCGTCGCACATTGGTCCCAAGGGTAACTGGTACCGCCTTGGCTGCACGGAAGGCGGAGTTGAGACTGTAAGAGGAGCTGAAAAGAGTGTACGTCTCACGTATCATGAATGGTCTGTTCCCGAGGGTGCAGAGGCATCAAAGATTTATGAGCCTGATTGGGTAAGCGACGCTGATAAGGCCGAAAAAGCAGGACATGGTGGCGGTGATTACTGGGTGGTTAAGGAGTTCGTTGATGCCGTAAGGTCCGGTAAAAGCAACTTACTCGATGTATATCGTGCTACAGCAATGTCTGCGGTCGCAATTCTCGGCTGGCGCAGCGTATTGAACGGGTCAAAACGTTATGATATTCCTGATTTTTCAAAGGAACGCACAAGAAAGAAGTGGGAAAACGACAATCTGACGCCATTCCCGTCTGCCGACACCCCGAACACACTGCCATTTAACAGCAGGGATGCAAAAGTAAAGAAATAAGGTATAAATAATGTCTGAAAAAGTAATTCGGTTTGCTGTAATCGGTTGCGGCCTCATGGGCCGTGAGTTTGCGTCTGCGGCTGCAAGATGGTGTCATATCAAGGCTGATATTCCGAGGCCTGAAATTGTAGGAGTATGTGATGTCAGCCCGGCGGCCCGTCTTTGGTTTGAGAAATACTTCCCCACTGTAAAGTACAGCACCGATAACTATCATGAACTGCTTGATAAGCCGGATATTGACGCGGTTTATTGTGCGGTTCCCCATAATCTGCACGCAAAATTCTACATAGATATAATTAATGCCGGAAAACACCTTCTCGGTGAAAAGCCTTTCGGAATAGACAAGTCTGCAAACAACGAGATAATGTCAGCCGTGAGAAATCACCCGGAGGTGATTGTCAGATGTTCGGGTGAGTTTCCGTATTATCCCGCATGCCAGGAGCTTATTAAATGGATTAATACAAGGCGTTTCGGAAAGCTAATTGAGGTAAAATCAGCCTTCTGCCATTCAAGCGATATGGATGTAAACAAGCCGATTAACTGGAAACGCTGCATTGAAACTAACGGAGAGTATGGATGCATGGGAGACCTTGGTCTTCATACGCAGCATATACCTTTCAGGGTGGGTTGGAAGCCGGCGAACGTTTACGCGAGCCTTTCTAAAATAGTCACCGAGCGGCCGGATAGCAAAGGCGGGATGACACCATGCCTGACCTGGGACAATGCAACGCTGACCTGCGATGTACGTGACACCGACGGCGGAACATTCCCGATGGTTCTTGAGACAAAACGCATGTCACCCGGCTCTACGAACGAGTGGAAACTTGAAGTATTCGGGCTTATGGCATCCGCTAAGTTCAGCACAAATGACCCGAACGCTTTCTGGTTCACCGAAGCGTGGGGGAGAGAACAGGCCTGGTGCCGTGTGAATATCGGTTATAAACCCATGATACCGACGATAACAGGCGATATTTTTGAATTCGGATTCACCGATTCCATATTACAGATGTGGGCGGCATTCATTTGCGAAGTCTCGGGTGTTGATGTTTCGTTCGGCTGCATACGTCCCGAAGAAACTGAATTATCACATAAGCTGCTGACGGCGGCACTTGTATCGCACAAGGAAAAGAGAGTAGTTACTATTGATTGAGGTAGGAAATGTTCAGCAATATTAAAATGTCCCTTTCGGATATAGCGGGAAAAAATTATACTGAAAGTGCTGCGGCTGCAGCTGCAGCGCTTGGTGGTATCGGTTATGAGGAAGCTTTGGCAATTGCCAGTGAAAAGGTGGATTTTTTCTCTCTAGCCGACCAAAAGCGCGGTGACGCGCTGCTGCTTAAAGTCGGAAAGCGTGTGGCCCCGGCATTTGCCGACAGTAATGACGGTGCTCCGACTAACTCATACAGGCATGCCGGAAACAAGAATGCAGCCCCACTGTCTGGCTTTGGCTGTTTCCGTGTCGGTGAGGACGGCAGGCTTTATCTTATAGGGAAAAGCGAGCATTATCACGCGTCGCTCGGCCATGGTTTCGGCGGTTATAAGTTAATTGATAACGCGCGCCGGCTGGGTATACCTAATGCGACGCATAACAATACGCGCGGATACATAACTCGTCTTTGTGAGCGGCGCATAATACAGAGTATTAACGGAATTGACTGGGATAACGATGTACGGACCGACGAGATACTTGCATCGGATAAACCAAAAGTACTTAACCGCGTAATCAATCTTGAAACAGGGTCGCTGGCGGTCGAAGCCGGAGTCAAAATGATGCTTGCGAGGTTTTACCGCCTGTCGCCCGAGTTCCCGGAGCCGAAATATTCTGGTAAGACTCCGGTGTTTCTTGTAATGGCGGATAATTCGGGTGAAAAAACCGGCAATTATCACGGTACAACAGTCCTGACCCAGACTTTCAGGGGCCTCTGGGGTTCATTCTGCGAAATGGCGGAAAAGGCCGGACTTTATAAGGTTGTACCCGTAGGAATAAACAATATAGATGATTTTAAGGAAAAAATTATAACTTACAACAGCGGAAATTTCAAGACAGCGGGATTCCTGCATGAAATCATACTTATGAATTACGGCGGAATCCGGTTGACCGAAGATTATCTCCATGAAGTTTACCGGATTTGCGGTGAATATGATACCCCTGAACTGGTTGATGAAATCCAGTCCTGCATGTGGTACGGTGGGATGTTCCTTTTCCGCAAATACGGTCTGAATCCCGACTTTGCTGTTATCGGAAAGGGCTTTCCAGGCGGCGAATATCCAGCGAGTAAGATTATCACAACCTCGGAGTACGATAATCTCAATCAGTTCGGCGCGCTGGTTACTAACGGACAGGAAGAGCTGGCTTCACTATCATATCTTGTTACGATGAATTTCGCTCGGGTAAACAGCGCCGAGATCGACAGAATCGGTAAAAAGTTTGAGGACGGCTTATGCAATATTAAGGAGAGATATCCGGACAAAATAGTTGCCTCCGAGGGGCGCGGACATCTTGCGGCGCTGCATTTCCATACGGTCAGTGAGGCTTCAAGATTTGCCAGGGAACTAAACGAAAACTGCGTTGACGCCAGCGCGCAGATATATAAGGCGAACTGCGTGCCGGCAGTGCTTTTCAAGCCCCCGGTAATAGCAACCGACGCAGTGATTGACATGCTCATTGAAATGATTTACAGACTGCTGGGTAAATAAAATGATTTTTATTGGTCTTGATATTGGCAGTACAGCCGTTAAAGCTATTGCCGTCGATGATGAAGGAAATATTTTAGCGAGGGGGAAACAAGCTTACCTGACTGAAGTGTCTGGAGTCGAATCAACTCAGAATACCGCTGAATGGTGGAATTCCGCGGTCAGCGCGGTGCGGCAGACTGTCGCCGGGTTGAAAAATCCCCACGATGTCAGCGCTTTAAGTATCTCAGCGCAGGGAGGAAGCATTTTCGCTCTGGATGAAAATAATATACCGCTGACAAAAGCCCTGACCTGGATGGACCGCCGCAGTTTCGTCGAGGCGGAGGAGATAAAAGGGGTTTTCGGTGAGAGTGTTTACCGGACTTGCGGATGGCCGACCTCACCTTCTGACTGTGCTTCAAAAATTCTTTGGTTGAAAAGACACAAGCAAGAAATTTTCAGTAGGGTCTCGAAATTTCTCACAACCGAAGAATATATCAATTATAAGCTGACAGGAAAGGCCGTGACCGATCCGTCGGGAGCAGCTATAACACGACTCTACAATATAAATACTCAGCAATATTACGGTGAAATGCTCGGATATCTCGGTATCAGTGAGGATAATTTACCGGATGTTTTACTCTGCGGTGCTAAACTCGGTCATCTTTGCGGAAGTGCCGCACGGGATCTGGGGCTAGGTGAGCATGTCGTGGTATATAATGGAGCGCATGACCAGTACTGCGCGTCGCTCGGAGCCGGAGTTATAAAAAAAGGTGAATTACTTCTCGCAACCGGAACTGCATGGGTGATATTTGGAGTAACAGGAACGCTCAACTTCAATGAGAAACATATTGCGCCCGGAATTCACCCGATACCGGGAATTTACGGCGCGATGACATCACTTGGCAGTATCGGGGCACAGATAGAAAGATGTGCTGAAAAAATTGGAGTAACTCTGCCCGAGGTTGACAAAATTGCATCCGGTCGGCGGAAATGTGACGAAGGGCTGTTGATTTGTCCCATTCAACCTGGAAAAGGAATTGTTACTCACCGCGAGGACTGTGCGGTTTACGGGTTCTGCGATAAACACGATGAATATGACCGCGCACTAGCACTTATGGAAGGCACCGCGTTTGAGGTCAGACTCGCGGTGGATGAATTCAGAAAGCAGGGAATGACTGCCGATATGACGCTTACGATGTCGGGCGGCGCCGCGCGAAGTGAGCTGTGGAGCTCACTTGTCGGATGTATCTGTGAAAACGATGTGATGCTGACTGTTGAGCCGGATACTCCTGCGCTCGGTGCCGCGATGATTGCGGCTGTGAACGCCGGAGCGTTTACAGATTATTTAGAATGCGCCAGGGTCTTTGTAAGGAAAAAGCCCATTATACCTGATTATAAAGAGTTTAAAAAATTATATTCGGAAAAATTCGGGCATTACCGCAGCCGGTTTATAATTTAAATAAGGAGTGATTTATTTGTTCGGAGTTAATATTACTGAATATGACAGGAAAGTATACAGCGAGCAGCTAACCGATTTTCTTCCCCCTAAGTTTATAGATGTACATGTACATCTCTGGGAGCCGGGGACAAGAAAACCAGCACAGAAGGGCTGCGTTAAATGGACTTCATTGGTTGCCCCATCGATGACATACGAGGATATGGAAGAGTCATACCGTCAGCTTTTTCCTGATAAAAAGATTGCCAAGGTGGTCTTCGGCTCGCCGTCCTGCCAGCTTGATATTGTAAATACCTATGTGAATAAGTGCACGCGCGAGCGCGGGAACCGTGCGTTATTTTGCACGAACTGGGATACAACACCTGGCGAAATTAAAAAGGCGTTTGAAAGCGGATTCATCGGCATCAAGCCTTATCAGAATAATTCACCGTCATACATACCGGCTGCAGAGCTTCGGATATTTGATTTTCTGACACATGAGCAGCTTAAATTTATGGACGAGGTGGGCGGTATCGTCATGCTTCACATACCTCGTTCGCTGCGGCTGCGTGACCCGGTCAATCTCGCTCAGCTGGTTGAGATAGACGAGAAGTATCCCTGCGCTAAGGTCATTGTTGCGCATATCGGAAGAGCGTATTGCCCGGAAGACATCGGCGACGCCTTCAGTGTGCTGAAGAATACAAGACACCTGCGGTTTGATTTCTCGGCGAACACACTTGATCTGGCGATGGAAAAGTGCATTGAGGCTGTCGGCACGCACAGGATTATGTTCGGATCCGACATGCCTTTTACAAAGATGAGGATGTACCGTATATGTGAGAAGGGTAACTATGTCAATGTCGTTCCGCGCGGACTCTATGGAGATGTTTCGGACGATAAGAATATGCGGGAAACCGATGAAAACGATATCACGTTGTTTATGTATGAGGAACTGCTTGCTTTCAAGAGAGCAACCGAAAAACTGGGACTGACGCATGAAGAAATAAACGATATAATGTATAAGAACGCTTCAGCGTATTTCAATATTGAGCTGTAAGAGGGATTTATGTTTAAGAAGATAAAAATCGGATTTCTGCCTTTTTATATAAAATTATATGACGATATCGGAAACGGCGCGAAGGCGCGCCCGAGGCTCACTGCTTTTTATGAGAAGCTTGCCGCAGAATTTGAAAAACTGGGATTTGAAGTATTACGTTCGGAATTTTGCAGGATTGACGCTGAGTTCAGGGCAACAATTGAAAATTTTGAAAAAGCAGACGCTGACTGTATCGTGACCTGGCACGGGGCGTATTCGCCGTCGCTTGAGTGCATAGGCGCCCTTACTGAGACAAAACTGCCTATAGTAGTGCTTGATACTACTGAAACATACGATTTTGGATCGATGCAGGATCCGGGTGAGATAAGTTATTGTCATGGCATACACGGCGTCATGGATATGTGCAGCCTGCTTAAACGTTACGGCAAGGAATTCGCTATCGCAGCGGGGCATTGTTCAGATTCAGACGTTATCAAAAGGGCAGCGGGTTATGTGCGGGCGGCTGCCGCTGCGAAAGCAATCAAGGGCAGCAGGGTAGGAAGTCTTGGCGGCAGCTTTGATGGCATGGGGGACTTCCTGGTTTCTGATGAGGAAATGAAGTCACGCTTTGGCATAAATGTGATATACCCAAGTAATGGCGAAATGGCATCAATTCTTGATAGCATAAGCGATGAGGATGCCGTGCGTGAGATGGAGTTTGACAAGGAAAACTGTTACGAAATAGAACCCGTGGATACAGCCGTTCATATGAGAACGGTTAAAAACGGACTCGCGGTACGAAATTGGATTGAGAAACACAATCTTAATGCTTTCACTGCGAACTTCAGAAAGATAAGCCCTGACACAGGGCTTACTGTTATGCCTTTCATGGAGGCATGCAAAGCTATGTCGCATGGCATTGGTTACGCAGGAGAGGGGGACATCCTAACGTCGTCATTTGTCGGTGCGCTTATACAGGGCTTCCCTGACAGCAGCTTTGTGGAAATCTTCTGTCCCGACTGGAAGGGAAATGCTCTACTGCTCAGCCACATGGGCGAGTACAACCCCAACCTGATAAGAGGGAAAGCGGGGATGAAGGAAATTAATTTTATATTCGGAGAAGCAAAGAATCCAATAGTGTCTTATGGCTGCTACCGCGGCGGTAGCGCAGTGTTTGCGAACCTTTATCGCAGTGCAAACGGCTTCAAGATGCTTATCTCTCCGGTCGATATGCTTGATGTAACAGAGGATAAGTTTACAAATAAAGTACGCGGCTGGATGAAGCCGCATATGCCGGTCGGGGATTTTCTTGAGGTGCTGAGCCATGCAGGAGCGACACACCACAGTGTGCTGATATACAATGCCAAGGCTGAACAAATTGCTTATTTCGCATCTCTTTGCGGACTTGAATTTGATATTGTCTGAAATGAAAAGAGTTTTGTTTTTATTGATTGCAGTACTTATCCTGACTGGCTGCACTTCATGCGGCGGGAGTGCGGATCAAAGAACCGAATCATCAGATACAGATGAAACGTGGTCAGAAACGAAGCAGGTAGTCATAACGCTGACAGGAGAAGTGAATTATAAAATCATCAGACCCGAAGGAGCCGACGATGAGACAATAGCATGCGCTTCAGCACTCTGGAAAAGTATTTATAATATGACGGGCAAGCCGATGATCGGCTTAAGTGAGGATTTTGTCAAAACTGAGGGTGAAGCTGACAATGAGAACCCGGAGATACTCCTTGGGCTGACAAATCGCCCCGAGACGGAAGAATCCGCAAAAGCACTGCCTTCATATCTGGATTATTCGATCACGGTAATCGGAAATAAGATAGTCATTTATGCGAATAAAGCCGCAAGGCTCAGGGAAGCGGTTGAATTCTTTCTAGAGAAGCTCACATACTCAGATGGAGTGCTGACATACATAAACGACGATTTATATATTGATTCTTATTCCCAGTATGAATATATTAACGTGACACTGTGCGGTACGGATATTTCCGAATATTCAATAATTATTTCGGAAAACTGCGGGAAGGCCGAAAAGGATTTTGCCGAAAAGCTGGCTTTATGGTTTGCTGAAATATGCGGTATAAAACCCGGGATTTTGGACGATAGCAGTACTCAAAATAAGAACGAAATACTAATTGGAAAGACAAACCGCACACAAAGCAATGATTTTATCAACGGAAATGCAGCCTTGGGAAAATCCTATTATGCAATAAGGACATCAGGCGGTTGTGTCATGCTGGCAGCCGGGTCAGCAGCGGGGTATAATTTGATTATGGGAGAGTTTGCGGAGCTTATGAATGAAGGAAACGGAAGCCTTGCCCTGGGAATTGATAAGCAAATTCAAAATAGCTCAGTCAGTCTTGACGGGAGCCGGGTTATGTTTGTAGGCAACAGCTTCACATATTACGGAGAATGTGTCAGCAAGTCCACCACAAATCAGGTAGACAAAGGATATTTTTATCAGATTGCCAAAAACTTCGGTGATAATTTGACTGTAATAAACTTTACATACGGCGGCGCGAGTCTCTGGCACAATGCAAGCGGCGGTCTTGCCGATCCATGTCTTTACACCGAGATGAAATCACTGCACCCGAATTATTATAATAATCCGGATGGAAAGGCTTTGGATTCTTTCTACGATCAGGATTACGTAATACTTCAGCAGTCAGGAGATAACATAAGCTCTACTTATGCCGACGCAAAGGCGATAATGGCACTGTTCCCACCCGAAACAAAGTTCTGCTTTTATGTTACGACGCATGACCTCAGCAGTAACCACACGTACACAATCAAGGCAGCGGAAAAGCTGAGGGATGAAGGAGTAATATATATTCCGCTTGGGCATATGGTCTACAATATTTGGACGGGGAATGAAAAGATCGCAGGAACAAGCCTTATATATAATAAAAATTCATTTATTGTAAAGAAAACTTCATCAGACGGTTATCATCCTAATTACCTTACAGGTTACCTTACAGCATTAATGACATACTGCGCAATAACAAAAAACACTGCAAACGGAGCAGATTGTAAGTTTGTAAACACAGAAAAAACATTCTATACATATGAGAATGCAACATCGAATTTTGATCAGATACTTACTTCGGAACCTGATATGAAAGCTTTGCAGGCTCTAATAAATAAGTATATTGAATACTATAATTCTTAAACCAATGAAAGCCCGGCGCTGATTATGAATTGTTAAGCGCCGGGCTTATATTATCCGATATAATATACTTTTTACCGCAAATAAGCTATATAACTTTCGGTTTATAAGATTGTTATTTTATTAAATATTTGATATAATAAAATTTACTGGGGCTGTAAATATAGCGGAAATTTAGTTTGGAGCTTAAACAGCCAGAGTATAATCAAGGAGCGATTATGAAAATTAATATAAGGCCCGGGGCCTACCCTACAATGATAACACCCTACAACAAAGGTGGAAAAGTCGACTACGGCGCAGTCGTGGCTCTGACCGAATGGTACTGGGAGAGGGGTTGTCATGGTGTTTTCGCCTCCTGCCAGTCGAGTGAAATTATGTATCTTTCGCTTGCCGACCGCGTGGGCCTTGCTAAGACTGTAAAGGAAACAGCAGTAAGTCTTGCAGCCAAAGACAAGAACCGCATGCCGATGTCAGTCGTTGCGTCGGGGCACGTCTCAAATGATTTTGATGAGCAGGTATATGAACTCAACATGATGGCCGGAACAGGAATCGACGCTATTGTGCTTATCAGCAACCGATCTGATATAGAGAACACAAGTGATGAAAAATGGATTGCCGAAACTGAGGCACTGCTTGAGAAGCTGCCCGACGACTTGCCTGTCGGCACATACGAGTGTCCTCGGCCATACAAGCGTCTTTTAAGTCCAAAAATAATTGATTGGATAGCCAAGTCGGGGCGTTTCGGCTTCATCAAGGACACCTGCTGCGATGCTGATATTATATCCAGAAGGATCATACAACTAGAGGGCAGCGGCGTCCGGCTCTTCAACGCTAACGCTCAGACCTGTCTTGAAACATTCAGAGCCGGGGCATACGGCTACTGTGGAATTATGTGTAATTTTCACCCCGAACTTTATGTATGGCTTTGGGAAAATTTTAAAACACAGCCGGTTATGGCTGACTATGTGCAGTCCTTCTTATGCATGAGCGCTTTTACCGAATCGCTCGAGTATCCCTGCACGGCAAAATATCATCTATCCGAATATGAGAATATTCCGATGGAACTATATGCCCGGAGTGCCGACCGAAGGAAGCTGACACATTATCAGCGCTCCTGCATTGACCAGATGAAACTTCTTGCCGACGCGGTTTACGCCAAGGCCGCTGGTAAAGTCTAAGTTGAAAGGGCAAAATAACAAAGGGGACGGTGTTTTCCCCATCCGAGCAGGAGAATCAACATGAAATCAGTTAAAAACTGGAGTTATGAGCGTTACCGCCCGGCGATTCATGAAAACGATTCGATTTACATAAACCGCACAGTGCCGGGAGACGGCGAAATCCGCATTTTCCATAATAGTAGTGTGGAAAATGAGGTGTTTTACCGCATGAAAGACGGCGGTGAGTGCTGGAGCCATATTCAATCGGCGTCGTGTTATGCGGTAATTAGTGGGCTTGAAAATGGTATTGACTATGAATATTATATAAAGAGCGGGGAACGCGAGAGTCTTCATGGATTTGCGCGTCCCGGAAATGTGCCGGGAGCTGTAGTGAATTATCTATCCATGTATGACCCGAAATACAAATTTTCCGGACAATATATCTGTACTCCGTGCATTCTGAGTCATCCTGACGGTTATCTGCTCGCTTCAATGGATTTGTACGATAAAGGGGCGCCACAGAATCTGACCCTGATATTCCGTTCGGATGACGGCGGAGAGAACTGGTATCATTTCACAGAAATTTTCCCGTGTTTCTGGGGTACGCTTTTCCTCCATCGTGGCGAAGTATACATGCTTGGAACGTCAACCGAATACGGTGATTTACTTGTAGGTAAGTCAGAAGACGGCGGGAAAACCTGGCCGTCTCCTGTAGTTCTGCAGAGAGGAGCATGTAACAGAAGCGGCCCCGGCTGGCATAAAAGTTCCGGACATGTGACGGAGTACCGTGGAAGACTCTGGTGCGCAATTGATTACGGCTCTCATGCTTTGGGAGGACACGCGTCGTCACTTGCTTCGGTTTCGGCAGATTCTGATATACTTAATCCAGACAGATGGACATTTACTGAACCACTGCCTTACGACCCATCCTGGCCAGGTGCGTCGGTTGGGGACACACGTGGATTCATTGAGGGGAACGCAATTGAATCCCCCGACGGGAAGATTTATAATTTTTTACGTTATAATATTGATAAGGGAACCCCCAATTTTGGACTTGCAGGAATGCTTCGTGCCGATGCTGATAATCCTGAGGCACCCCTTAGTTTTTACAAATTCGTACCTTTTCCGGGGAACCATTCAAAGTTTGACGTGCTCCGCGATGATCTGACCGGTAAATATTATTCCATAGTATCCAGAATATACAGCGCCGATTTGCCGAAGGCAAGGAATTTGCTTTCGCTTGTATCTTCAAAAGACCTTTTGAGCTGGGATGTCGTGTGTGATTTGATTGATTACCGCGATTATGCCCCAAAGTATTATGGATTCCAGTATGTAAGTTTTATAATATGCGGGGAAGATATTCTTTATCTGTGCCGGACGGCAGCCAATGGGGCGCATACTTATCACGACAGTAATTATATAACATTTCACCGGATAAAAAATTTCCGCAGCCTATAGCTTTTTAGAATGCAACATTTTTACAACATATTACATGGGTACATGAGTATTTTATATATTTACAAAGGGTTTTTTTTAGTATAATCTATAATTAATATGAGTTTGAAAAATATTTCGGAGGTATAAGAATGAAGCTCAGACCGCCTGCAGTACCGCTTATCAATATAGACCCCTATTTTTCCGTCTGGTCGGATGCAGACCAGCTCACCGACCGCGACACAGTTCATTGGACCTGTCAGCCTAATTCAATTCTCGGAATCGTAACGGTTGATGGCACCAAATACCGTTTTATGGGCAGCGAAGCATCCTGTGGCTGCCCTGCTCTGACACAGACCTCACTTGAGGTCGATGCGCTTTCAACCGTATATACTTTTAAAAGCGCTGGGATTGTTCTTAAGGCTGTCTTTACTTCGCCGCTTTTACCCGACGACCTCGATATTCTAAGCCGTCCGGTAACTTATCTTGAAATTACCGCCGCGTCAATCGACGGCGCAGATCATAAAATCAGTGCAAGAATTGCTGTTTCTGAACAGCTCTGCCTTGATTATGCCGGGCAGTCGCCGGTAACGGTTGAGCAACTCAAATCAGGTAACCTTGTATCGATGAAAATGGGCAATTCCGTCCAGAATGTGCTTGCACGAGACGGTGATGATATACGTATCGACTGGGGATATGTTTACCTTACGGCAGAGAACGCTTTCGCCGGCAGCGAAACGCGCAGCGGGATGACTTACGTATATTCCGAAAAGACGCTTGATACACCGGCGCTCTTCACTTTTGCCTATGACGATGTGTGCAGTATCGAGTATTTCGGAAAACAACTTAAGTCCTGGTGGAACCGGAACGGTATGGCCATCACCGACGCGATAGCGGCGGCGCATTCTGATTATAAATCTGTATTTACCCGCTGCGCTGCCTTCTCAGACCGTATGTTTATAGACGCTACCCGCGCGGGAGGCGAGAAGTACGCCGAGTTGCTTCACCTCTCCTACCGCCAGGCAATATCGGCTCATAAAACCGCGGTTGACGAAAACGGGGAGCTGATTTTCATCTCCAAGGAATGCCACTCAAACGGCTGCGCGGCTACTGTCGACGTAAGTTATCCGTCAATACCCGTTTTTCTCCTCTACAATCCCGAGCTGGTGCGCGGCATGATGCGACCTATCTACCGCTACGCCGCCTCACCCGAATGGACTTATGATTTTGCTCCGCATGATGCCGGCCGCTATCCGAAAGTCAATGGACAGGTATACGGCGGCAATAAACTCGACAAGCAGATGCCGGTCGAGGAGTGCGGCAATATGCTTATCATGGAAGCTGCAACAGCTGTAGCCTCACGAGATGTCAGTTTCGCAGCCGCACATATGCCGACACTTGAAAAATGGGTGGTATATCTGACCGAAAACGGGCTAGATCCTGCCAACCAGCTCTGCACCGACGATTTCGCCGGTCACCTCGCTCACAATTGCAATCTTTCACTCAAAGCAATAATGGGTATTGAGTCGATGTCGATACTCTGTAGGATGACAGGGCGTGAGGATGATGCTGCCCGTTATACCTCCCTTGCCCGTAGCATGGCCAAGAGCTGGATGGAGCGCGCTGCAAACAAAGACGGCTCATACCGCCTTGCTTTCGACCGTCCGGGAACATATTCGATGAAGTATAACATTGTCTGGGATAAACTTTTTGGCACTGACATCATGTCACCAGAGATGTTCAATTCCGAGATTGCTTCCTATCGTCGTGTTACTCATCCCTATGGCCTTCCGCTCGATAACAGGCAACCCTATTCCAAGTCTGACTGGTTGGTCTGGACCGCAACCCTGGCACCCGACCGCGATACTTTTGAGGATATGGTTGCTCCCCTCTGGTCTATGTACAACTTTACCCCGTCACGCGTCCCGATGACAGACTGGTATTTTACGCTCACCGGTCTTCATAAGTCTTACAACAGCAAGCGTTATACAGCGGATGGAGGTAATGCAGTAATCGAAAAGAGTTTCCGCAACCGATCGGTAATTGGAGGATTGTTTATCAAGCTCCTCGAGTACAGCGGCAAAATGAAAGTCTCAAAATAACCAAATCAACAATAAAAAACGGCATTGGAAAATGCTGTTTTTTTATTGTTTTTATGCTTATCTTTGACAGAGTTTCAAAAGAAATGAACATAGTTGACATACTGTAAAAATATATATATAATAATATAGGGTATATTTTCACATTAAAATTTCCCTTCATTTAAGAATCTTATGCCGGAAATATTCAGATCTAAATCTAGATAAAATTTTTGAGGTGAAATATATGAAAAGTAATTTATTGCAACGGCGATGTCCCGGGTTGCGCACTATGTCTGCTTCAATTCTTTCTGCTGTTCTGGCTGTTTTATTGTTTATGCCGGTACTCGTTTCTTGTGCTGCGAACAACGAGAACCAGACGGCTGTCACGACAGCTGCTGGAAGTTTAAACAGTGACGAAATGACTGTGGTTGAGACTACAGGATCGATCAATGACGACCTACCGGACAACCTTAATTACGGAAACAAGACATTTACATTTCTCGCTTGGAATCAGACAACTGTTGAGTATTCTGCGGAAGAAAACACCGGCGATATAGTCAATGACGCCATATATTCCCGCAACACTACGGTAGAAGCACGACTTGGGGTAGATTTGAATTACATAATGCTCGACGGGAACTCCGCGTCATTCAGCAATTTCTGCACAACGGCCGAGAACAGCGTCCTTGCTGGTACGGGAAGTTATGACGCAATCGCCTGTTATTCAAGAAGTGCCGGTGTTCTGACTATGAAAGGCGTGCTCAGCAATCTTCTGGATACACAGTACCTTAATTTTGAAAAGCCGTGGTGGCCATCTTCGTTACTAAACCTCAATACAATTAACAATTCGCTGTATTTCATGTCAGGTGATATAGCCACAAGTCTTATCTATCAAATGACATTCCTTATTGTCAATAACGATCTTGCTAGGGACCTTGGAATCGAGAATCCCCAGGCGCTTGTTCCCGAAGGTAAATGGACGCTCGATAAAATGTTTGAGCTGTGCGAAGGAGTTTACTCTGACCTTGATGGCAACAGCCAGAAGACTATAAACGACCGCTTCGGGCTTGTAATCAACAATCACCCATTAATTGATCTTTTCTTTGTCGGCAGCGGAATGACGTATATAACTACAGCGGCCGACGGCTCACTTATCCTGTCTGATAAATATTTTACCGACAAGACATATGATATCATCAGCCGGATGAATAAGCTGCTCTGGACTGACAAAGACGGTACATACGATCGGGCGTTTACAAATACGATTATGGCCCAGGGTTCGTCGCTCTTCTATGTTGTACTCGGCGCAACGCTGGCGACGGCAGATTTCCGCAGCGCCGGGTTTGAATACAATATTCTCCCCTCACCAAAATACAATGAATCACAGGAAAGCTATTACACAGCTGTTGGTTTCCCTCATTCGATGTACTGTATCCCGATCGATGCGCACGACAGAGATATGAGCAGCGCTGTTATGGAATGCCTTGCATCAGAAAGCTACCGCACTGTCACCCCCGCACTCTTCGATACCGCTTTCAAGTATAAATATTCAAACAGTCAGCTTGACGCTGAGATATTTGAGATAATCCGTTCAACAGTGGTTTTTGAGACCGGACGTTTCTTCTTTGATGCACTGGGAGGCGATTCTTCCTCGCCTATACGGACGTTGCGTTTGCAACTTGAGAACAATAACAACAACCTGGCCTCGCAGGGCGCAAAGTATCAGAAGATCTGGGAAAAGTCGCTTGCGGATATTTATGCCAAAATATCACAGTTAAAATAATTTTGATTCTTTAAAAAGAGCAGACATAATCTTATAACTATAAACTAAGGCCGGCCCGGAACACCGGGCCGGCTTATTTGTTGAATTTATTATTTGATGTTTGTGATCGTATTTTTGAGCAGCTTTCTCTATTCGGTTTCCAGCTTCTCTATCAGTGCTGACAAAATTTAATACATATGAAATGTTGTCATGAATAGCTTTTACGTAAAGCATAATATAATTATGTGAAAGAAATCAGAACAACATGCTAAAAGCAGCATGAAAACAAATTTAATGCAGGACGTTATATTGGCAGATAACAGATATCATGCTAAATAATTACTCTAATATATTTTCAAGAAGCGATTTCTGTTAATTTATTGTTAACAAATCAGCAACATTTGGTGCTTGTTTAAGGTAATAGTAAAGTATAAAATTAGCAAATATAATTTATGTTCTCGGTTAGGTTTTCGGGAGGATTGCGGACAAAATGAAAAGTCTAATTGAAATTATCCTTTATTGCGACAGAATGGCCCAAAAAATTGTCGGCGATGCGGAACTCGAGAAGCAAAAGATCGAGAAAAGCACGGCGGATGAAATAAAGGCGTTGAGGGATGCGGCGTACATGAATGCCGACAGGCAGCTTGCTGATCTTAATAAAATTGAAAAAGAAAACAATCGGATAAAAGCTGAAGAACTAAAAGCTGACTATTCCAAAAAGCTCAGGGAATTTGATGATCTGTTCAATTCTAACTGTGAAAAATGGTCGGACGATATTTTCAGCGAAGTAATAAGTAATAAAAGCTGAAACATTTCGCGCCGGCCTTTATTTTTGCATTAATCAGTCGTGAAGGGCGATGATGTCTATGGGATCTGATATAAGAAAAGGCGCGGCGTGCGCCAAAGCAAAAGCCATGTACGGGATGAAAATCACAAAAACTGAGTTTGACGATCTTATCACCAGGAATAGTATTCCCGATGTTGTTGTCTTTCTTAAAAGCCACCCTCTTTATAAAGAGGTGATGAATGATGCCAATGAAAGCAATATAAGGCGAAGCGCGCTTGAGTCGCTTATCAGAAAATCACTCAGTGCAGATTATAAAAAGCTAGTATATTACATGTCGGACCTTGATAAGGAAACATTGAAAATTTATACATTACGGAGTGAAATCGAGTTCATTCTCCGGGTGATAATCCAGCTTCGGAACAAATCAGGTGCCGATAAGGCTAAGCTTATGGTGACTATTCCGCAGTTTTATGAAGTAATACACTCGGAACACATGATGTCATTGCTCACTGCAGGAACATTTACCGAGCTGACTGAACTGATGGAGAAAACAAAGTATGCTGAAGTACTTGACAGTTTTGATCTTGAAAAATCTGATACAGCCGAGATAGAGACCGCACTGTTTACACATTATTACCGGATGCTCGTTAAATTTATAGACGGAAACTATCAGAAACATGAAGCTGAAGAGTTAAAACGGCAGTTCGGGATGAGGATTGATATCGAAAATATCAGGCGAATGATACGACTAAAAAAATCTTTTAATAATTTATCATATAAAAAATATGTAATTGGATTCGGATACCGGTTGAGTATGTCAGAAATTGAACAAGCAGCAACGGCTGCAGATCCGGCGGTGATGCTTGAAGGAATAATGCCTCTGTACAAAGAGTATTATAACAACGCGATGGAAACCAACTCAGATACCGCCAAAGATATGGTACAGCTTAATGTTGATAGGAATATTCTTCTGACAAGTAAGTCAGCGGTATCTGCAACCATAGCTTATCTTGGAATAAAGACGATAGAAATGAAAAACTTGTTTCATATCATTGAGAATATTCGATATGGCGTGTCTCCCGATGAAGCCTGCAGAGATATCATTGGCGCCGAATACAGCAATTGTCAGTAAGGAAGGTGATGGAATTTGTCAATTTCAAAAATGAAGCTGATTAATATTTCAGGTCCGATGTCAAAATTCGACGTCACAGCTATGGAAATCTTCAGGCAGGAGTGTTTCCAGCCGGAAAATGTTCGCAATGTCCTGCCAGGGTTCAGAAAGCTGCTGCCTTTTGAAGAGGAAAACCCTTATAAAGATGTTTTAAAAAAAATACTTGATCTTGCACATTTAGCAGGGGTTGAACCAGAATTCATAAGAGAAAAGTTCAACGAACCGTTTGATGTCATGTCAGGCAAAATAGATATGCTCTATTCACGATTCCAACAGTACGATGCGAAAATAGCCGAGCTAAAAAAAACAGTCGATGACGACAACCTGATCCTTCATCAGATGGAATATCTGGCGGGACTCAACGTAGACATACGGGATATATACGCATTAAAATTCTTTAAGTACCGGTTCGGGAAAATCAGCAAGACAATATTCCGCCGCATGGAATATCTGACGACATCCCGCGATGAGGACACCCCATTTATCTTTATTGAGACCGGAAACGAAGGAGATTATATATGGGGCGCTTATTTTGCCCCGAGTCGCAATATTGAATATGTAGACACGCTCTTTGCATCATTGCAGTTTGAAAGGATTCGTATTAACGAACGCGCGCTCGGCACACCCGGCGAAGTCAAGGAAGATATTATCGCAGAGCTTAAGTCGCATAAAGAAAAGCTTGAGGACACCATTAAGGAAAAGAAATCCTTTACGGATGAAATAATAAAATACATCAACGTTGTCTACTCGGATGTCGTGGTGCTGAGCAAAGCTGAGGAACTGAAGAAGACAAGCGGTCACTCTCAGGACAACTTTTATATGTCAGGTTGGGTGGCCAAGGAGGATTTTGTCAGGTTTGTAAAGGCAATCGATGCGATCGGGGATATTAAGTATATTGAAGAAAACCCGTCATTCCTCAAGACAACGGTGCCTACAAAGATGAGAAACAATGCGCTTTTCAGATCGTTTGAAAGTTTTATAAGAATGTATGGCGTGCCGGTTTATGGGGAGATTGACCCGACTCCGCTTGTAGCGATATCTTATCTGCTTTTCTTCGGAATTATGTTCGGCGACCTGGGGCAGGGTGCAGTGATTGCAATCATTGGTGCATTCCTCTGGTTAAAACGAAAAATGCCGTTTGGAAAGATACTCATGAGTTGCGGCGCCGCATCAATGGTGTTCGGAACTATATATGACTCGATTTTCGGCTATGAAGGCAATATCAACCGGTTGATTTTTGGGAATGAAGAGATTGAAGTTGGTTTTTCTCCCTCTAACGACATGATGAAAACTCTGTTTATAGCTGTTGCAATCGGTGTTGCACTGATCGTGGTGGCGATGCTGCTCAATATTTATAATGGTATAAAACAGAAAAACTATGAAAAAGCGCTTTTCAGCCAGAATGGTGTGGCAGGACTTGTGCTCTATTCAGCTGCAATTTATCTTGTGGCAAATCTTCTGCTGCTCGGCGGTAGTCCTGTTTCAATAGTTTATATAATAGGATTAATTATTGTGCCTCTGATCGTCATATTTTTCCGCGGACCTCTTGGAAACCTTATTACAGGTAGGAAGAAAAGTCATGAAAGTATCGGGGAGTTCCTGATTGAAAACTTTTTTGAACTTTTCGACGATTTGCTTAGTTTCATAACGAACACTGTTTCCTTTGTGAGACTCGGAGCTTTCGCGCTCAGCCATGCCGGAATGATGTTCGTCGTCTTTCTGCTTGCCAAGACTACGGCAACCGCAAGTTTCGGCTCGGGCAACCTATTAGTTGTCATCCTAGGTAACATTCTGATTATGGGCCTTGAGGGTCTTGTGGTGGGTATTCAGGGCTTGCGTCTTGAGTTCTATGAAATTTTCAGCAGATTTTATTCCGGAGACGGCATTGACTTTACACCGGCAAAAGTGGAAAACACAAAACAAAATTAATTAAATAAAAGGATGAATATGACATGGAATACATTATATTTGCGCTGCTTGCCCTTGTTCTGATTCCACTCGGAATTGCTTTCTTCCGCGCAAAAAACAAGAAGAGCTACAAGAAGCTTGTTCTGACCAATATTGCGCTTTTCTTTGTGCTGACAGTTTGCTTTATTGCATTCATGCCGATGATAGCCGCAGCCGACGATTCGTCGGCTGACACTCTGGCGGCAACCGACGCTGATACCGCAACCGCAAGTTCAGAAGGACTTCGCAAGGGTCTTGGGTACCTTGGCGCCGCACTTGCCACCGGGATGTCCTGTATCGGTGCCGGTATTGCCGTTTCGGGCGCTGCTTCGTCAGCAATCGGGGCTACATCAGAAAACCCGAAAATGTTTGCAAAGAGCATGCTTTTTGTGGCTCTTGCGGAAGGTGTTGCACTTTACGGTATGTTGATTTCGTTCCAGATCATATCTAATTTGGGATAAGCAGCCTGAACATTACGGGTTATTCGGAGAGGGAGACGCTATGCGCATCTATGTGATAAGCGATAATACAGACACGCAGATGGGACTGCGCCTTTCAGGAATTTCAGGCGTTGTGGTTCACGAACGTGAGGAACTTGTATCAGCGCTGGAAAAGGCGATGAAAGACCCTGAAATCGGTATCATTCTGGTCACAGAAAAGTTGGTCAACCTGGCGAAGGATTATATTTACGGTATTAAATCGGGTAATTCTTTACCGCTTATTATTGAGATTCCCGACCGGCATTCGGGCGGGAACAAGCGGGGAAGCATTACTGCCTACATCAATGAAGCACTCGGCGTAAAATTCTGATTATCAAGGTGGTTTCATATGGAAGATTCAGCAAAGCTGACTAAACTCAGCAAAACTATTTATAACGAAGCCGAGCGCGACGCAAGGGAAATGATAGATTCGGCGCTGAAGCAGAAAAACGCCGCGATCGAGAAAGAAAAGGCGAATCTCGATGCTGAAATTAAGGATTACATCAGACACGAAAGCGAAAAAATAAAAAACGATACTATAAATACTGTAATGTTTAACAGCATAGAGAACCGCCGCTCTCTTCTTGCCATAAGGGAGAAATACATTGTTAAAGTGTTTAATCTGGCCGAAGAGAAGCTTAAAAAGTTCAAAAGAAGCGCCGATTATGAGCCCTATTTAAGAGGACTTTACGGTAAAGCAACCGAGGTGTTGGGTAAAGTGGAAAAGATCAGGGTTTCAGCCGCTGATCTTGAGCTGATGAAAAGGATCGCACCGGATATGACGGTTGAAGCGGTCAATGAGATAAAGCTCGGCGGGCTTACAGCCGAAAACGGAACTCATATTGTTGATTATACATTTGACAAAAAGTTACGCGCCGAGGCTGAACGCTTTGTTTCGACAAGCGCTTTCGTGATAGATAACTGATGAGGGACATGACCGGTAATATGAATGATAGTTTTAAAATATATCGAATAAACGGACCTGTCGTAAAGGTTGAAAAAGCCTGGGATCTTACAATAGGTGAAAAGGTTTACGTGGGTGAAAAACGGCTTATCGGAGAGGTTATAGCCAACAACGACGGAAATGCATCAGTTCAGGTTTATGAGGTTACCACGGGCCTTAAGGTAGGGGACAGCATCATTCCGACGGGGCAGCCGCTATGCGTCACTCTGGGGCCCGGCATTATCGGCAACATATTCGATGGTATACAGCGCCCGCTTAAGCTGCTTGAGAAGTTGTCGGCACCTTATATAAAGACCGGAAGCGACGTATCTCCGCTTGATTTTGAAAGAGAATGGGATATAAAGATATCGTTGAAGGTTGGCGATACGATAGGTTTGGGGCAGATTTTTGCAACCTGCGCCGAGACACCTTCAATCGAACATCGCTTCATGGCTGCTACCTCCGGAGTTATTAAAAGCGTTAAACCGAGCGGTAAGTATAAACTGTCGGATTCTGTTGCCGAGATAGAGACTTCGGATGGCGGTGTCGCCGGACTTACGCTATCTCAGCTCTGGCCGATCAGACGTCCTCGCGCCGTGGCGAGAAGACTTCCGATTGATATGCCTATGCTCTGCGGTCAGCGCGTTATCGACACCCTTTTTCCGATTGCCCGTGGAGGTGCAGCGGCGATACCGGGTGACTTCGGAACTGGCAAGACAATGACGCAGCACCAGATTGCAAAGTGGGCTGACGCCGATATAATCGTTTATATCGGATGCGGAGAGCGCGGCAACGAGATGACGCAGGTGCTTGAGGAGTTCTCAGAACTTATCGACCCGCGCACCAAGCGTGCTCTCACAGATAAAACGATACTCATTGCAAATACATCGAACATGCCTGTCGCCGCTCGAGAGGCGTCAATTTATACAGGGATCACAATCGCAGAGTATTACCGTGATATGGGTTACAATGTCGCTATGATGGCTGATTCAACCTCCCGCTGGGCTGAGGCGCTCCGAGAGATCAGCGGCCGTCTTGAGGAGATGCCGGCAGAGGAGGGTTATCCCGCATATCTGCCATCACGCCTGGCAGAGTTTTACGAACGCGGCGGATATGTAGAAACCCTTTCAGGTAAGAAAGGCTCAATTACCATTATCGGAGCTGTAAGTCCGCAGGGCGGAGATTTCTCCGAGCCGGTTACACAGAACACAAAACGTTTTGTACGCGGTTTCTGGGGACTTGACAAGCAGCTGGCCTACACACGCCATTACCCGGCGATTAACTGGATCACGAGTTACTCGGAATATACCGATGTCCTGGCCTCGTGGTACGGAGCCAACGTAGATCAACGGTTCATGGATTACCGCGGTAAGATAGCCGCCATTCTCAATGAGGAAGACAACCTCATGGAAATAGTTAAGCTTATCGGTGCCGATGTGCTGCCCGACAACCAGCGGCTTATAATGGAAATAGCTAAGACAATACGCGTCGGTTTTCTGCAGCAGAACGCCATGCATAAAACCGACACATACACATCGATAGACAAGCAGTTTAAAATAATTGATGTTATACTGTATCTACATCAGGAAGCGGGAAAGATCATCGCGAAGTCAATACCCGTGTCGCAGGTGATAAAAACCGGCATATTTGAAACGGTGATGCAGATGAAATACCGTCTCGGGGAATCAGATACAGATGATGAAGTATTTGCAGACACTAAAGCAAAGATAGACACCGTGCTGGGTAAAATCAACGAAGATTATAAAAATATCGGCGTAAAACGCTGACCGGGAGGGGGAGCTGAAACTTGCAATTCGATTACAGAGGATTAAAAGGAATAAACGGCCCTCTCGTCATAGTTGAGGGTGTAAGCGGTGTAGGATATGAGGAGCTATGTACAATAAAGCTGAATGACGGAACCGAGCGGCTCGGGCGCGTTATCGAGGTAAATCGCGACAAAGCTGTTGTTCAGGTTTTCGAGGGGACTGCGGGACTGTCCCTTACAAACAACAGTACAAGCTTCATTGGGAAACCGATGGAACTGGGGGTTTCGCGTGAACTGCTCGGTAGAATTTTTAATGGAATGGGTAAACCTGTCGACGGCATGGGAAATATATTTGTCAAGAAATATATAGATATCAACGGTTACCCGATCAATCCCGTGTCGCGCCAGTACCCCAAAAACTATATTCACACCGGAATATCAAGTATTGATATGCTCATGACACTGATCCGCGGACAGAAGCTTCCGATCTTCTCAGGCTCGGGCATGTCGCACAATCAGCTGGCCGCGCAGATAGTAAGGCAGGCACAGATAGGTTCGGACGCAAACTTTGCAATTGTCTTTGCCGCGATGGGAGTCAAGCACGACGTAGCAGAGTACTTCCTCAAGGAGTTCACTAAAACGGGGGTTATTCAGAAGCTCGTTGTCTTCCAGAACCTTTCAAACGACCCGATTTCAGAGCGCATTATGGTGCCTCGTCTGGCGCTGACAGCGGCTGAATACCTTGCTTTTGAGCTGAATATGCACATACTCGTCATTCTGACTGATATGACATCTTATGCCGAGGCGCTGCGGGAGCTGTCCTCGTCGAAGGGAGAAATACCCGGCAGAAAGGGATATCCTGGGTACCTTTATTCCGACTTCGCATCTCTTTACGAGCGCGCCGGAATGGTTTACGGCAGTACGGGTTCGGTTACACAGATACCTATTCTCACGATGCCGAACGACGACATCACAAACCCTGTTCCAAACCTCACGGGATATATCACAGAGGGGCAGATAGTGCTTGACCGCGGACTTGAACAGAAGGGAATTTACCCGAGCATCTCGGTTCTTTCGTCTTTGTCTCGGCTTATGAAAGACGGTATAGGTAAGGATTACACCCGTGAGGACCACGCTCCGCTCGCTAACCAGCTTTTCTCGAGCTATTCAAAAGTTCAGGCAGCAAGGTCTCTTGCGTCTGTAATCGGAGAAGAGGAAATATCGGAGATTGACAAAAAATATCTAGCTTTTGGCAACGAATTTGAGAAAAAATTTCTTTCACAGTCGCCGAACGAGGCCAGATCGATGGAATACACACTCAATCTCGGATGGAAACTGCTGCGTATGCTACCACGTGAGGAGCTTGACAGACTTGACGACAAGCTTAAGACCAAATATTACAATAGTTAATCTTTAGTGTAAAAATAAACGATTATATATTACCGTTATAATCATATGGGAAAGGAGTTGTCACAATGGAAGCTGCGCTGATAGTTACTAAGGGTAAGCTGATGTCCTCGCAGCGCTCACTCTCGCTTGCTAAAACAGGGTATGAGCTTATGGACAAGAAGCGCAACATACTTATGCGTGAAATGCTGATGATGCTTGATGAGGCAAATAAACTGCAGGGCGAGATGGACGAACTTTTCTCAAATGCGTACAAATCGCTTGAGAAGGCTAATATTTCGTACGGTGTCATCCAGGCTATCGCCGACTCGGTTCCGATTGACAATGGGGTATCAATAAAGCTGAAAAGCATTATTGGTATCGAAGTACCGATTGTGAGCCGCGCTGAGACTGAAATGACAATTCCTTATGGCCTTATTGAGAGCAACACCTTTGTCGACAGTGCGTATATAAATTTTCTGAAAATCAAGGACATGTGCGTGCGCTTGGCCGAAGTGGAGAACACAATTTACCGTCTCGCCGAGGCCGTTAAAAAAATCCAGCGCCGGGCAAATGCGCTCAAGAACGTACTGATTCCACGACTTGAGGCAAATATTAGATTTATCGAAAACTCACTCGAGGAAAAAGAGCGTGAAGATTTTTCAAGATTAAAACTAATAAAAAAATAGGTTGATTTTCAGAGTACGATGCTGAAAATAATACGCTCGAATTTTTATTTCACCGGGGCTACGGCAGATTCCTACAGGCAGTACAAGTCTGATGTTGAGGCAACCGGGTATACGAAATTGTGCGAACCAACATAAAAATATATTTAAAAGGGGAACTTTAAAAAGTTCCCCTTTAATATGTTCTGTAAAACACGAATGACTTTCTCAGCTTTTTTGTGCGTCGCTGATGCTGTAAACCGTCATAGCGGTGCCGCTGTCATGTACTAGTATATCTGACGGCATCCGGCAGAATTTCGCCGAAACATAAATATCTCCCGCAGCACCGCTGATGTTAATCGCCTGGATAAGATATATGTACCAGAACCACTCGTCTGGAATGGCGAAACAGAGAACTGTCAGAACAATTCCCCAAATGATTATAGGTGACAGACCGATAATAAGATAGTGCGCTTTTGAGAAAAATGCATTACTACCGGCGTAGGCATAAACCCCCTTGATGCCGAAATGCGGTTTCTGCTTACTGAATATCCACATAAAAAATCCGTGCACCGCTTCATGCAAGACAAGATAAAGAATTAGTCCGCCGATAAAAACAGCATAACGAACAAAGGAATCTATATCTTCAATGCTCAGAATGCAAAACGGTTTGGCTGCAAGCATGGGTATCACCATTGCCAGCAGTATAATGACCGCCAGAACGTTGATAAATATAGCTGATTTTTTGTTTTTGCTCAGGTCAATATTATATATTACCCGGTAACTTTCGGGCAGAGCTGTGTAACTTTTCATTGAGAGACTCCTTATTTGATGATTAATTATATTCTAACATTACAGGTTTCGTATGTCAAGTGTCCGGATGCCGAGGTTGACACTTGTGGGATAATCTGCTATAATTTCATTATATAATCAGGAGGTTCTTTATGAAACAATATGATTTAATCGTGCTTGGAGGAGGGCTTTCCGGCGTCGCAGCTTCTGTCAGTGCAGCCCGGCGGGGGCTTAAGGTACTCCTTATTGAGAAAAACGGAGCGCTCGGAGGCGCTGCGGTTAACTGCTTTGTAAATCCCTTTATGAAATATACGACAAAGACTGGAGACGGCAGCACAATAACCCTCAGTGCCGGTTTGTTCGGAGAGATTTATAATGCGCTGAATAATGATGATATCTACGGTTATAAGGGATTTGGCCGCTCGTTCCACGAGGAGAGCCTCAAAATAATTCTTGACAGGATAACATGCACCGCTGGCGTCGATGTCCTCTTTCACTCGCTTCTGTGCGGTGTCGACCGAGAAGACGACATGATAAGAAGAGTGACTGTTGCGACCAAAGCCGGCAATCTCACTTTTACTGCACTGACATTTATTGACGCGTCGGGGGACGGTGATCTTGCCGCGCGTGCCGGCTGCTCTTTTACGCTTGGGCGCGAAGGCGATCACCTTTGCCAGCCGATGACGCTTTGTTTCCGTGTCGGAAATGTCGATGTGGCACGGTTCAAAGCTGACAAGACACGGCTGAATTTCATATGGAAAGAGGCGCAGGAAGCCGGAAAAATAAAAAACCCGCGTGAGGATATTCTGTTTTTTGTTTATCCAGTGAAAAATCTACTGCATTTTAATTCCACACGAGTAATAAAGCTGAATCCGACCGATCCGTTTGATCTGTCAAGAGCCGAAGCCGAAGCACGGGAACAGGCTGCCGAACTCTTCGGCTTCCTTAAGGCAAACGCCGCCGGATTTGAGGACGCGGATATGCTGTCATCAGCTCCCGAAATCGGAGTCCGAGAAAGCAGAATGATAGAGGGGCTTCATACCTTAACTGAAGAAGAACTAAAGTCATGCGTACACTTTCACGATTCAATAGCCGCCGGAAACTATGATATAGATATTCACAGTCCTGACGGCGGCGGAACCAGCCATTATTATTTCGCCCCCGGAGAGTATTACACAATACCGTATCGCTGCCTTCTGCCCCGTGGTAAAAAAAACCTGCTTGTCGCAGGCCGCTGTATTTCAGCTACACATGAAGCCCAAGCCTCAATTCGCATAATGCCTATATGTACATGTCTCGGCGAGGCCGCCGGAATAGCGGCCGCTGTTGCAAAGGATAACCGAGTCTGCGCCTGCGATGCAGATGTAGGGTTAATTCAAACAATGCTGCGTGAGAACGGGGCCTTTATAGGAGTATAGTAGAAAACCGGAATCAGGGCTGCATTAATCATTCAAATTTATCAAACGGAGCATATGTACTTTTTAAGAAGTGGAATAATATATCCGAATAGAGGTGATAAATCTGAGCATCATTAATGCAGTAATGGTTCCGCACCCGCCGCTTATAATACCCGACGTCGGAAAAGGCGGGGAGAAGAAAATAAATGCGACAGTCGAAGCTTATGAAAAAGCTGCTGCTTTTGTCGCCGGAGCGCAGCCCGATACAATCATACTAATTACACCCCACAGCGTTATGTATGCAGATTGGTTCCACATATCTCCGGGAGAGAGTGCCCGGGGGAGTTTTGCTTCTTTCGGGGCTGGAAATGTAATCATTTCGGCGGACTATGACAGGGAGTTTGTCACGTCTCTCTCGACTGCCGCAAAGGTAGCCGGTTTTCCCGTGGGTACTGAGGGTCAACGTGACGCTTCACTCGACCATGCATCAATGGTGCCGCTATATTTCCTGGGAAAAGCATACGGGGACAAAAAATTGCCTAAAGTCATCCGCATTGGCTTATCGGGACTGCCACTGACAGACCATTATAAGTTTGGAATGCTGATTAAAGATACTGCAAAGAAACTCGGACGGAAAGTATCGGTAGTCGCAAGCGGCGACTTGTCGCATTGTCTTGAACCTGACGGCCCGTACGGATACAAAAAGGAGGGTCCGCAATATGACGCCCGGATAATGGACGTGATGGAGCGGGCAGCCTTTTTCGAGCTGTTTTCATTCGGTGATGATTTCTGTGAGTCGGCGGGAGAGTGCGGACACAGGTCTTTCGTTATCATGGCGGGCTGTTTTGACGGTATTGAAGTAAATGCTAAGAAATTGTCTTATGAAGGGCCGTTCGGCGTCGGATACGGCGTATGCCTGTTCACTCCGGGAAAAGAAAATTCAGAACGGCTTTTTCTTAAAGCCGAACTTGAGGTTGAGGCCGCGAAACTGAGCGAGCGCAAGTCAAAAGAGGACGTTTATGTGCGCCTTGCCAGACTGGCGGTTGAGACATATGTGAAGAGCGGAAAACGTGCGGCTCTGCCACCCGACCTGCCGGATGATATGATAGAAAAACAAGCCGGAACATTTGTGTCGCTTCACATGCGGGGACAACTCAGAGGTTGCATAGGGACTACCGGGGCGACAGCTCCGAGTATTGCCTGGGAAATAATTCAGAACGGAATCAGCGCCTGCTCACGCGACCCGCGTTTCTCTCCGGTGAGAGTAGAAGAACTGCCGATAATCGAATACAGTGTCGATGTGCTCGGGGAGCCGGAGGAAATAAGTTCGCCTGCTGAGCTTGATGTGAGAAAATACGGCGTTATCGTGACCTCGGGGCATCACCGCGGACTGCTTTTACCTGACCTTGATGGTGTGGATACGGTTGAGGATCAGATAGCAATTGCAAAGAAAAAAGCCGGGATAAACCCAGGCGAGAAAGTAAGCCTGCAGCGCTTTACGGTGATACGCCATGTCTGACGGTATTGAAAAGACGATTGTCTGCCCGGTTTGTTTCCGGCACTGCCGCCTGAATGCCGGTCAGACCGGCTTCTGCCGCGCGCGGCGGAACGAAGGCGGCCGGAGCGTTTGTATTAATTACGGGAAAATTACTTCAGCAGCGCTCGATCCCATAGAGAAAAAGCCGCTCGCGCGGTTTTATCCCGGATCATTTGTGCTGTCGGTAGGCAGTTTCGGCTGCAATCTCGACTGCCCCTTCTGTCAGAACGACTCGATTTCCTGCGCAGTTGAGGAAGACCTGCCATGGGACGAACTGCCGCCGGACGAGTTGGCAAAAATGGCTGACCGGCTGCGCGATAAGGGCAATATCGGCGCGGCGTATACCTACAATGAGCCTATGGTCGGCTGGGAGTATGTCCGCGACGCATCGATTGAGGTAAGAAAACTCGGCATGAAAAATGTTATCGTCACCAACGGGTCGGTTACCCTGCCGTATTTATATGAGGTGCTGCCGTATGCCGACGCTTTCAATATTGACCTCAAGGGATTCACTCATGAATGGTATAAAAAAATAGGAGGAGATCTTGATATTGTGCTTGACTTTATCCGAGAAGCAGCAAAATCTTCTCATGTTGAACTGACGACGCTGATAGTCCCCGGTGAAAATGATTCGGAAAAGGAAATGCGTGAGATTGCCGCGTGGGTTGCCTCGGTCGATCCGGAAATCCCGCTGCATGTCACACGCTTCTTTCCCCGGCGAAAGATGTCGGATAAAAGGCCGACCGATATTAACCTTTTACACCGCCTTGCAGACGTGGCAAGGGAGAAGCTTAGTACTGTAATTGTCGGTAATGTATAAAAAGGCTTCGGTTTTACCGGAGCCTTTTGTTTTGAATTACGGCCGCTTTTCGAGAAAAGCGGCCATTTCTTTATTCTATCCCGAGTTCGGGGTACTTAGGCAGTGAACCGGCAAGTTTATATGCCCTGCAGTCGGCGCTTCTATCAAGGAACTTGTTGTCTACCATGTCGCGCCGTATAGTTGCCGGATCGCGAAATGCACAGGCGCTATTAATCAGTGAATTTACTTCAGGCTCGGAATATTGTTTACCCATCTCGAACTTTGAAGCGATGTAGTACATTGCCGGCACCTTGGCTTTCATTTTTGAAGGAAACTGGCGCAGTTTCCCCTCTCCGTCTAGAAACCCCTTAAGAAGAACCGTATAATTGAGTTCCATAATTATTAACCTTCCTTTATATTTAAATGATGGAGTATAATCATATTCTGCAATATTATAAATATGTAAAAAATTATCCCTGAGTACGGACGGCAAATCTTCATGATCCTAATAAATCGCTTCAATATTTAAATGCTGACCTATTTAATTAAAAAGTTGACAGTGTGACGCGGGGGTGATATAATAACATAGGATTCAAGACAAAAAATGGAGCGAACTTAATAACATTGCTGATATTATAACTGGTTGACATATTATAACATAATTTTTAGGAGAAAAACATGTCAGAAGGAAAATTTGTTGAGGTCGACAAAAATATGATCGTCGAAACCGCCATAAAGGAGCCTGACCTGAAATTTTTTAATGTACGCGAGGACCCGTTTGAGGTTTACGGACTGTATGATCCGAAAAATGAGCCGGTTTTTAAAAGGTTGCCAGATGATATCGGGCTCAATGTGAATGACGGGGTGAAGAGACTCTATCTCTGCACCGCCGGCGGACGCGTGAGGTTTTCAACCGACTCAAAGTATGTTGCGCTTAAGTGCTTCATGCCATATGTCGCGAAGTACGACCACATGCCGCTGACTAATTATGCAGGATTCGATCTCTACATCGACGGAGAGGACGGGGAAATCGGTGAGAGCTACGGGATGCCGGGAGGCGGGATAAGCCGCTATCACAGGCCGTTTAGGCCGGGGTACGGTATTACGAATGGTTATGAGTCGGTGATAAAGTTTGCTGACAGAAAGACCCGTTATTTTACAATAAATTTCCCGACTTACAACCCGGTCGACAGAGTTTATATAGGTCTTCAGGCTGATGCAAAAGTCGGGGAAGGCAAAAAATACCGCTCGGCACTGCCGGTAGTGTACTACGGCAGTTCAATTACACAGGGCGCATGTGCATCACATCCGGGGAACACATACCAGAGTATCATCAGCCGGAGGATGAACCTTGATTTTCTGAACCTTGGATTTTCGGGAAGCGGACGTGGCGAGGAGATTATCGCTAACTATATGGCATCGCTAAAAATGCTCGCTTTCGTCTCGGACTACGATCACAACGCTCCTGACGCGAAATATCTGGCCGAGACCCACTGCCGGCTCTATAAAACAATCCGTGCGTCAAATCCTGACATACCGTATATTATGCTCTCACGCCCTGATTACGATGTTAACGTTGCCGAGAGCATAGAGAGGCGGGATGTGATAATTGATACTTACCGTTATGCCCGCCAACAGGGCGACAAAAATGTATATTATATCGACGGAGAAGGGATATTCCGCGGGCCGGATGAGGACTTATGTACTGTCGATGGCTCACACCCTACGGACGTCGGGTTCCTGAAGATGGCCGATGCGGTAGAGCGGATTTTAGTACGGGCTCTGCGGAAAAGCGAGGTAATGTAAGATGGACGAAAAAGATATAAAGAAAGAGACCTACGTTGAAGTAGATAAAAATATGGTGGTTGCCACGGCGATAGGAGAGCCTGACGTAAAGCTTTATGACGTTAGGAAACCGCCGTTTGAGCTTTACGGCTTCTATGACCCACTGGGGCAGCCCTTTTTCCGACGCCTGCCTGCTGACGTGGCAGAGGCGACAAGCCCCGGTGTCGCAAAACTGGCGCGCGAATCTACCGGCGGGCGGGTTCGCTTCTCTACTGACTCGTCGTATGTGGCGATAAAAGTGGAACTGGGGCCGTATGGCAGAAATTCTCATACTACACTGTGCAATTCCGCCGGATTTGACCTGTATGAAGATACGGCAACTGACAGCCGATTCATAAAACCATATCTGCCGCCTTACAATTTTGAGAACGACTACGAGCAGATACTGAAGCTCGGCTCAAGAAAAATGCGCAGTTTCACAATTAATTTTCCGGTTCACGGACTTGTGAAAAACCTCTATATCGGTATTCAGGAGGACGCTGTTCTCGGGCCCGGTAAGAAGTACCTAGGCAAGGAGCCGATTGTTTATTACGGCAGCTCGATAGTTCACGGCACCGCGGCGTCGCGCCCGGGGCTGACTTATCAGAATATCATATGCCGCCGGACGAATCTCGACTATATCAACCTTGGATTTTCGGGGAAGGCGCTCGGCGAGCCAGTGCTTGTTGAATATATGGCAGGCCTTTCAATGAGCCTTTTTGTCTGCGATTATGATCACAATGCCCCTTCGGCTGAGTTTTTGCGGAATACTCATCAAAATGTATATGATATTTTCCGTGCCAAGCGGCCCGACACACCCTATATAATGATTTCAAGACCGAATATAGCAACAAATCCCACTGAGTTTGCCGAGCGGCGTGACGTTGTGATAGACACTTACCGGCACGCGAAAAAGCTGGGAGACAGGAATGTTTATTATATAGACGGGGAATCCTTTTTCCTCGGAAAGTATGAAAATGAGTGCACGATGGACGGTGTGCATCCGAACGACCTTGGTTTTACACTCATGGCCGACGGGATTGAGAGCGAAATCAGACGTGCTCTGAGAAACCATGCTGAATCAAGAAAAGCGAAAGAGAGCATAATCTGATGTGTGACGCTATTGCGCTGGGTACTGCGGCGCTGGCATATCTCGGTGACTCGGTGATTGAGCTCTGGGTGCGTGAGAGACTTGTGCGCTCAGGTCTGCCCGGTTCGCGCGAACTGAATGAAAAAGCGATGAAGTATGTCACGGCACCGGCGCAGGCTGCGGCGGTAAAGATAATTCTCCCGTTACTCACACAAGAGGAGGAGGCAATGTTCCGCCGAGGGCGGAATCTCGGGCACTCGAACCTGCCGAAGAATGCGACAGCCATGGAATACAGGGCTGCGACAGGCCTTGAGACGCTTGCCGGATGGCTGCATCTTGCGGGGAATAACGCGAGGATCAACGATCTGCTTAGCGCGGGATATAGTACCCCGGCGCCAGGCAACAAGGAATAACATCATATATATAAAGGAGAAAAGATGAGCAATCCGAAAATAAAAATTACAGTGCGCGGCCTTGGCGAGATGACCGCTGAGCTTTACCCCGATAAGGCACCCAAGACGGTAGAAAACTTTCTAAAGCTGGTGAGAAGCGGATTTTATTCCGGGACAATATTCCACCGTGTTATAAAGGGTTTCATGATCCAGGGCGGGGGATATGACGAGAAATTCGGTGAGAAGGATGCCGATTCAATTTACGGCGAGTTTATCGCAAACGGCTGGAAGCAGAACGATATACGCCACTCCCGCGGCGTTCTTTCGATGGCGAGAACAAGCTACCCCGACTCGGCGTCGTCGCAGTTTTTTGTGATGCACAAGGATTCGCCACACCTCGACGCGCAGTACGCGGCATTTGGAAAAGTGACCGAAGGCCTTGATGTGATTGACAAAATTGCAAATGTCAAGACAGGCACCCGCGGACGGTATATGCAGGACGTACCGGTTGAGAATGTGGTTATAGATAAGATTGAAGTTGTCGGATAATTAAGGAAAATAGGAAACCGCCCCGTGTTTCATGTGAAACATGGGGCGGTTTCAGACTGTAGACGAAAGGATACGCGGCTTCTTTGAAATGGAAGCAGATTTCTTCGAAATCGGCAAGAAACTTTATATAAAATAACTTATTAAAACATTATATATATTACTAACAATGATATTTTAGGTTAAAGTGTTTTAAAACTTTTGCGGAGCGACGAAGTATTTCTCGAAAAGCGACCGTAACCCTTATGGCTACAAGCTGACCGCCCCGTGTTTAATGTGAAACACGGGGCGGCTTGTGTTGATTAATCAGAATAAAATCAGCATAATTATAGTTGTAATAGCAGCTATGACACCGAGAACGGGAATGAGGCACCCGAGGCAGCCGCCATAGTAGGGACCGCGGCCCCAGCCCCAGCCACCATGGTGGTGATGATGACCCCAGCCGCCCCACGGACCTCCGGGACCTGGTCCATGCCCGAAACCTCCGGGACCGTGACCGAAACCTCCTGGGCCCCTTGGACCGCCGCCAAAACCACCTGGGCCTCTCGGACCGCCGCCAAAGCCGCCGGGTCCGCGGCCTCCACCGCCTCCGAAACCGCCTCCGCGGCCGCCGAAGCCGCCGCCTCCACCGCCTCCGCGGTGTCCTCCACCTGGTCCACCTGGCATATATATCACCCTTTCAAAACAACATTTATAATTAAGTTGGGAAATTAATGCACAATTTATACTTTGAGAATTTGTGCAAAAGGGGGAAATTCACAATCTGTTTGCAAAATGGCCATGAAAATTCAAAAATCAGTAAAAACCTTTGCGGGGACTGAAGATTCCGCAACTTTTCCTTAAATGCTGCACTTTAAGTGTTCAACATTTCAGCTTTGATAATGTCAGTGTTTCACAACATCGTCGGGAGGGGTATAGCGCTCCTCTTTTTCTGAGTCCTTCGGCTTGCGGTCGGTCTCGGATTTTTTGAGTTCCTCACGCTTGTCGGCTTCCTCTCTCTTCCGCTTCTTGTCGGCGGCTATCTTTTCGATATCTCCGAAGGTCTTGCCGCCTTCCATTGCAGCTTTGAACTGGTCGGCATCCATAGTCTCGTTCTTGAGCAGGAACTCGGCAACGAATTTCAGTTTTTCTATATTCTCGCGCAGAGCGGCAACAGCCCGGTCGTGCGCCTCGGTGATTATCTTGTGAACCTCGGAGTCGATCTTGGCGGCGATGTCCTCGGAGAAGTTGTTGGTCTCAGCAAAGTTGCGGCCGAGGAAGACTTCGCCCTGGGTCGATGAATAGTTGACCGGGCCGATGACGTCGCTCATGCCGAGCTGGGTAACCATCTTGCGGGCAATTTCGGTGGCCCGCTGAATGTCGTTTGAGGCGCCACCTGAAAAGTTGCCAAACATGATTTCCTCGGCAGCGCGGCCGCCGAGAAGCCCGGAGATACGGGCTTTGAGCTCATCGCGGTAAACGCTGTACTTATCCTCTCCGGGAACGTTCAGTGTATAACCGAGAGCTCTGCCGCTGGGGATTATCGATATCTGGTGAACAGGATCAAGGCCGGGGATGACATAGGATATAATGGCGTGGCCGGCTTCGTGGTATGCCGTGTTCCGCTTCTCGGTTTCGCTCATACGCATCGACTTTTTCTTAGGGCCTGTGATTACCTTGATAAAGGAATCCTCGACGTCGTTCATATCGATGAGATTCTTGCCGCGCCGTGCTGCCAGAAGAGCAGCTTCGTTGAGCAGGTTTTCAAGGTCGGCACCGGTGAAGCCCGATGTGGTCTGCGCGATCTTCTCGAGATCTACGTCGGGGCCCATGGGTTTGTTGCGGGCGTGGACTTTTAAGATTTCCTCGCGTCCTTTTATATCGGGGTAGTTGACTGTTACCTGACGGTCAAAACGGCCGGGGCGAAGGAGCGCCGGGTCAAGAATGTCGGGGCGGTTTGTCGCAGCTATGACTATTATTCCCTCGTGGGAGCCGAAGCCGTCCATCTCCACGAGCAGCTGGTTCAGCGTCTGCTCACGTTCGTCGTGTCCGCCGCCAAGTCCTGCGCCGCGGTGACGGCCGACGGCGTCGATTTCATCAATGAAGATGATTGAGGCCGGAGCTTTGCGTGCGTTATCGAACAGATCGCGGACTCGCGATGCGCCGACGCCGACGTACATCTCGACGAAGTCGGAACCCGAGATTGAGAAGAAGGGGACACCGGCTTCTCCTGCGACAGCCTTTGCGAGCAGGGTTTTACCTGTTCCCGGAGGGCCTACGAGCAGAACGCCGTGGGGAATCTTGGCGCCGAGGCGTGAGAACTTTTCGGGGTCTTTGAGGTAGGCGACGATTTCTTCAAGCTCGGCCTTTTCCTCGTCGCATCCGGCAACATCCTTGAAGGTTTTTTTGTCCTTGTCGTTCTGGTTCGGGAGCTTGACCCTGGCCTTGCCAAAGTTGTTGATCTTGCTGCCCTTTCCGCCGGCTGCCTGGTTTATGACGTAAAGGTATATGAATACAAAAACGATAATGATAATCACAGTGGGGAGCAGGCTGAGCAGCCATGAGGGCAGGATCGGTGTATCGTAGTTGTATCCGTCGGTCAGGTTTTTATTGACCTTGAGATATTCGTTTATTTCTGTACGGAAGGCAATCGGTTCCCAATCAGCGAGCTGGTGGCGGACATATATGATTTTGTCGGTGACTTTACCCTCTGCGTCGTATGTGATCTGGTTGTCCTCGCCAAGTTCGTATACTTCCATTTCAACGAGATACGAATCGGAGACCTTGAAGGCCTTGACCTGGTCGTTTTTGAAATAGTCGATGACCTGGCTGTACATCACGTCCTCATACTGCGAGCCGATGAGCTGCATGCCAATGAACATTATCACGAAGATGAGGACAATGTAAAATATAATTACTTTGAAATTACTTTTCATTTTTTATCGGGTTCCCTTTCATTAATGGCATTGACCGGGGTATTTATCATGCCGTAAACTTCGGGGCGGAGCACCCCGACGTAGGGCAGGTTGCGGTATTTCTCATCATAGTCAAGCCCGAACCCGACAACGAACTTATCCGGGATTTCGGCGCCTATGTAGTCGGGCGTATATGGTACCTCGCGGCGCGACGGTTTGTCGAGCATGGTGACGGTCCTTACGCTTTTTGCCCCGCGGTCTCGGAGCAGACGGGTGAGCAGGTTCAGGGTCCGCCCGCTGTCGATGATGTCCTCGACGATGAGCAGGTCGAGTTCCGCTAAGTCGGGGCGTTTGAGGTCGAGCAGGACGCTTATATATCCGTTGCTCTTTGTAGCTGAGCCGTAGGACGAAACCTTCATGAATTCGATCTCGGCGTTTGTTTTGATTTTTGCCATGAGCGCGCCGGTAAACATCACCGAGCCCTTCAGTATCGAGACAAGCACGAGACGCTTGTCGGGCGAGGAGTAGTCGCGGTCGATCTCCCCGGCAAGGCGGGTTATGATTGCGTCAAGCTCGGTTTCGTTGACGAGCACGCTTTCAATGTCTTTGTTCATTCGGTTACCTTTCTTTTAATTATTACACAGTTATTATTTATAATATGATAGTATTATGCCTGATTCAGTTTCGACCCCGTCTTTTTTTGCCACGCCGGGAATCCAGAGGATTTCACCGGTTCTGCCTGCCCCGCATGAAGTGATGATTGGTATTTTATATCTTTCGGCAGGGGGGAGCTTTGTTTCGGAGAGGAGTCTGCGCACTTTTCTTGTCATCCCGCGGGAGAATATTGTGTCACCCGGGGCAAGGCTGCGCGCCATGACGGGCAGGAGCGAGGGGTCGAGCCGGACGCTGCCGGAGATGGACATTTTTTCGGTTTCTTTTATATATTCTTCGCCGCCAAGGACTATAGCGCCGCCAGGCAGGGCGTTGAAGCCGTTTTCAAGTTTAATATTGAATTGTTCGGGAATAACTTTACTGCGGGGGTCGGGGGAGAAAACTAACATTCTGCCCGAAACACTTGCACGTAAAAATCCGGGGAGCGAGAGATGCGAGTCGGGTTCTGCCTTTTTTATCAGTTCGGATAAGGCTTTGATGTGTACCTGTTCGGGGACGATGCCCGACGCTCCGGACACTGTGAGCGAGAGCACGCGGTGAAGAAGGGCGGGGGGAAGAGCAGAGAGGCCGGAGGCGGGGATTTTATGATCGGGATATTGTGAGAGAAACTTTCCGGCTTCGCTGTCGATAAAGTCGCAGCATTCGCGCGCGGCCAGGGTTAGCCGGGCTGAGTTTTCTCTTATTCCCGGGTTGAGTTCCTCAAGGTACGGGATTATTTTATGCCGGATGAGGTTCCGGGAATACGCGGTGTCTGAATTTGTTGAGTCGGTAACGAATTCAAGGTTGTTTTCATGGCAGTATGCGATTATATCTTTTTTGGCTGCACCGATGAGGGGGCGGACGAGAAATCCGCCGGCAAAGGCGCGAACCGGGGGAATCGAGGAAAGACCAGGCATGCCGCTGCCCCGCGCGATATTAAAAATGAGTGTTTCAAGGCTGTCGTCGGCGTTGTGGGCGGTGGCGAGGGTGGGGATATTACGTTCACGCATGATTTTTTCAAAAAAGTCGTATCTGACGCGCCGCGCCTCGGTTTCAAGGCTTTCTTTGTGCTCCTTTGCAAGCGCGGGAACGTCTGCGTCGAGAACTATGCACTCAACTCCGTATTCCGCGGCGGTTTTTTTGCAGAACTCCCGGTCGGCGAGCGCCTCGTCTCCCCGGATACCGTGGTTTACGTGTGCCGCGTAAAGCGGCGCGCCGTTTTCTTTGCAGTAAAGGCTGAGCAGGTGAAAGAGCGCACGCGAGTCGGCGCCGCCTGAGAAGGCGAGGAGCACCGGGGTATTTGCCGGTTGTCCCGATAGTTCATGGGGCGGGACGAATGAAAGAGGGATACGGATTTTATTCTTATCCATTTTACCTTTTTTAATTATATCAGTGAGGGATATTATCATCTGTAGCAATGGTACGGAATTTGGTGTACTGACCTATCCAGCCCATTCTTACCGTGTTTGTCTGGCCGTGGCGGTTTTTGGCGACGATTACTTCGACGATATTGCCGCCGCTGTCCTCAGGACCCTTGTCTTTGTTGTAGTATTCGTCGCGGTAGAGGAAGATAACCACGTCGGCGTCCTGCTCAATCGAGCCCGAGTCACGCAAATCGGAGAGCATTGGTTTTTTATCGGTTCTCGATTCGGGTCCGCGGGAAAGCTGGGCGCAGCAGATGATGGGTATGCGCATATCCTTGGCCATCAGCTTCATGTTGCGGGTGATGTCGGCGACTTCCTGAACCTTGTTGTCGATGCGCTTGTCGCTCTGCATGAGCTGCAGATAGTCGATAATAACAAGTCCGAGATTTTTAACGCGGCGCAGCTTGGCTTTCATGGCCGTCGCCGTGATTCCGGCAGTGTCGTCGATGAGGATGTCGGTTCCTGCGAGCTTCGCCGACGCCTCGGCGATCTTGACCCATTCCTCGGGGGCCAGTTTGCCGGTGCGCAGCGTATAGCTGTCAACCATTGCTTCGCTTGAAATCATACGTGTGACAAGCTGCTCGGCAGACATTTCAAGTGAAAAAATGCAGACGGTTTTTTTGGTCTGGGCCGCGACGTTTGTCGCAATGTTGAGGGCAAAGCTGGTTTTTCCCATTCCGGGGCGGGCGCCGATGAGTATTAAGTCGCCCTCACCCATGCCGGCGAGCACGCCGTCAAGTCCCGAGAAGCCGGTGGGCGTTCCGAGGGCCGATTTGTCTCCCTCGTAGAGTTTGTTCAGGTTTGCGTAAACCTCGCCGAGCACGTCGCGAATGTGTCTGAAGGTCCGCGTGTCGCGCCCCTGTGAAATCTGGAATATTTTATTTTGGGCGTTGTCTATAATATGTGTTACCGAGTCGCCCTCGGTATACGCGGTGTCGGAAATTTCGCCGCAGGCCGTAATAAGCTGGCGCAGGACGCTTTTTTCCTTTACTATTCGCGCGTAGTCTTTTATGTTCTGCGAGCCCGGAACCACCTCGCCGATGGTTTTGATGTAGTCCTCGCCGCCCGAGCGGTCGTAGATGCCCTTTTTGACGAGCATATCCAAGAGGGTTACGATGTCTATGTCGTTGTCAGCGAGGAATAGTTCCTTCATCGCGAGGAATATCTGCCGGTGCTCGTCGAGATAGAAGTCTTCCGAGTTCAGCAAGTCGGCCACCTCGCGGATCGATTCGGGATCGATGAGTATCGCCCCGAGCAGCGATTGCTCGGCGATCAGCGAGAAGGGCAGTTTTCGTGTAAGTTCGTCGTTCATGCTTTTTACATCCCTTTCTTCAACAGGGGGGAGGTACGGAGTTACGGGGTTACGGAGTTACGGTCGCTTTTCGGGAAAAGCTCCGCAAAAGCTTTAAATAAAAATAAACTGTTTCAAGGATGTGAGGCGGAGCGTAATTGCGGCATGAGTGCTGCAAAGGCCCGGACTCACCAATCTGAAAAATAAATCAGAATGATTTTTTAGGATTATTTCTCGCAGACGAGAAGATTAACTTTTCCGATGACTTCGGGGTAAAGTTTCACTTCGAGCGAGTAGTTGCCGTAGGCCTTGATGGGATCGTTGATGATTATTTTGCGGCGGTCGATAATTATTCCGTGTTCGTGCTCAAGGGTTTCGGAGATGTCCTTCGCGGTGACAGAGCCGTAGAGTCTGCCGTCAGCGCCGGCTCCCATTTTTATTTTTACGAGGACGTTTGAAATTTTGTCGGCCGCGGCTCTTGCCTCGGCGCGCTCGGCTTCAATCTTGCGCTGGCGCGACTCTTCGCGGTTCTTTATGTCGTTGAGAGTTTTTTTGTCGGCTTCAACGGCGAGCCCCTTCGGAATGAGAAAGTTGCGGCCGTAGCCCTCGGATACTTCGATGATCTGATCTTTTTTACCCTGACCTTTTACGTCTGCTTTAAGAATTACCTGCATATGAATATTTCCTTTCTGTCGGACTGTGCCTTAAAAGTTAAATGTTGTCGAGATAGTCGTCTATCGCGGCGGTTAGCTGCTTGTATGCTATGTCCATAGCTCCGTCCACCTGAGCAGCTGCGGCGTCGTAATGACCGCCGCCCTTGAGTTTCTCAAGGATGAGCTGGACATTGATTTTGCCCGACGAGCGGGCCGAGATGCGGATTTTATCGTTGATACTGACGAGGGCAAAGGAGGCTTCAACCTGGCGGATTGAGAGCAGCTTGTCTGCTGCCTTTGACGCGGCGGTGCGGTCGTAGCCGGCGGAACCGGTTCCCTCGCTGCGGGTGATGGCAATGTTGCCGCGGTAAAGCTCCACGTCTCTGCTGAACTTGGCCTCGGCGAGGTATTCGGCGATATCCTCGGCAAAGAACTGGCGGGCCACTTCCGACTTGGCACCCTCGTTCTGTAGATAGAGGGCTGCGGAGTGTGTGCGGGTGCTTGTGTCCTTGGAGAAATTCTTTGTGTCGAGCATGATGCCGGCGAGCAGGGCGTTTGCCTCGTCCTTCAGCAGTGTCCCGGAGGGGATCGACTGCTCAAGAATTTCGGCCACAAGCTCGCAGGTGGAGGAGGCGGCGGGGTCGATATAACTGACCAGCGGCTCGAAGTCGAACTTCGCGGTCTGGCGGTGGTGGTCGATTATTGCGATGCGGTCAACGCTGTCAGAGATGTCGGGAGCCTCGATTATATTGAAGTTGTTGGCGTCGCAGATGACAAGGAGTGTGTCGGGGCGGACGAGGTCGAGCCCCGAGAGGGCGTCGGTGAACATGTCGGAATATTCGCTGTTGCGCTGCAGCTTGCCTGCGATTATGCGGAAGTTTTCGCTGTTCTGGTCGGAGATGATGCGGACCGGCACGCCGCAGAATATCGCAAGGCGGGCGACGCCTATACAGGCGCCGATGCAGTCGAAGTCGGGGTTTTTGTGACCCATGACAAGGACGTTCGACGACTCTGAAATTTTTGTGCAGAGCATGACGGCGTTGACGCGGGAGCGGACGCGGGTGCGTTTCTGGATGCCCTTTGAACGCCCGCCGAAATATTCGGTTTCGTTGCCGCGGCGAATTGCGACCTGATCGCCTCCGCGCTGAAGCGCCAGGTCAAGGGCGAGGTTGGCTTCGTTTTCACGTTCAGCGAGGGTTCCGCTGCCGGCTGAAATACCCATGGATACGGTGACTGACATGCTGTCGTCGCCCAGGCGCACGTCGCGGACCGAGTCGAGAATGTCAAATTTATTTTTTACGCATTCGTCGAGTCTTTCCTGGGTCATTAAAAGGAGATAGCGGTCGCGGTCGTATTCGCGGAGCATTCCGTCCATTGAGGCTGCCCATTTTTTTAGTATCGCTTCGATTTCGTTGGCGGCCGAGCGGTAGCTGACGCGGACGTACTGCGCCAGTTCCTCGAGGTTGTCTAGGACGATGAAGGCGACGACGGTGTACTCGCGCTTCATTTTGTCGCGCAGCTCAACGAGGGCTGTGATTTCGGTGAAGATGATCATATAGCACTTCTGGCCGTTGACAACCATGGGGTAGGCGCGGGCGTTGAAGCGGCGGTGGCGGATGCTGACCGTCAGGCCGTCGCCGGGTGTGGCGTATTCGTTTTTGCCGCCGTGGATGTTTATGGTGAGCTGTCCGGCCGGCTCGCTGGCTTTGATGATTTCTTCAGAGGTGGCCGAGCAGAACTCCTCGATGAGGCCGCCGAAAGGAATCGGGCGGCCCAGCAGGTCCTGCATGCAGCGGTTGATGATCGTGACTTTGCCGTCTGACGATATAATGGCGTAGGGCAGGTCGATGTTCTCGCGGAACATCTGATAAATTTCTGTGTTGAGGGCGTTCGCTTCTTCCTCCTCAAGGGCGATTTTCTTGAGTTTGTTGCGCACTCCGAAGAAGAAGAAAACGGCGATATAAATATATGCTACTGTGAAAATTATGCCGACGATGATTTCAGACAGGTTTGTGAAGGAAACTATGACTGTGTAGGAGGCGAGCATAAATACGCCGATCAGCACACATATCATGAGCGGCACCCTTATATCGGCGGCGGTGGAGCGCAGATTTTTCAGTTTTTTCACGGCGGACCTCCTTGTGTCAGAGTTGTCATTAAAAATTGATGTGAAATGGATGTATTATACTTATAGAAGATGAACATATACGCTATTATCCTATTTTAGTATTATACCATACAAATGTGACCTTGTAAACACTATAATTGAAGGATTTGTGACGGTGGAGTAAAGGCAAAACAAAGACAAGGAGAAAATAAGGAAAGCAGCATGCTTGCAATTTAATTATATATTGACAAATCGATTTTTCATGTTATAATGACAATAGAATATTGTGGAAATAATGGCATAAAAAGCAGCAATAATGATGCGGCTGCAGCAGTTTTACGGGTCAGTCGGTATGTAAAACAGGCTTAAAAAGGCGGTAAAGAATATGTTATTCAACACTAAATTCAGGCAGTTGTCTTTATTGAAAAAAGCAGTTATTATTTTAATACCGGTTGTTTTATTGTGCTGCTTAAGTTTTATCATTGTGAAGAATTTTATCCTTGATAATGAAACAGAAGCTACCGATGTTCTGACATATGTGGAAAATCCGGTTTATAAGATTGTTATGTATGAAATTCCGAATAATTATGAGGCGGACGACTTTTTCGCTGTCACACTGAGCGATACCGCTGATTTTGACAAGCAGCTTTCCGGATTTGTTGATTCCGGGTCGCTCGGCAGGCCGATTTACCTTTTCAGATTTGCCGGGAGCGCCGCGACGGATTCTGAAACATTATGGTACCCGTATTATATTGACGGAAAAATTGCCCGGATTTATACAGTGGGGAGAGACGGGGACGGGGAATACGGTGTGTCATATACCGAAAATGACAGTGTGACGGCGGCGGCGCTTGATTCGCTGGCTTCGCTGACATCAGAGACTGACCCGATGTATCTTGTGCATGACGCCGGGTCGGTTTATGCCGTTATAGGGGACACAGCTTATTTTATTCCGGGATTTTCAGTAACACCAAAGGTTGATTATATGCCGGAAATAGATGACGGAATGATCTCTGTAACAGTTGTAAAGGTAAAATAAAAATGTTTTATCTGAGTGGGTCGGGAGGAGGAAAAATGGGATGGTGCAGGATAATAAGGATTATTATTGCAGTTGTCATGTTTGCGGTTATGATTGCCGGATGCAGGGGAACGGCGGGTGGGGGGACGGAAGATGACACCGGTGCGGGAGTGTCAGAAAAATACGAAGGAGCATCAGATGAGGGAACCACGAGATATGAAACACAGGAAATCAGAACCGACGGATATAAATATAAAACATATGTTGCTGTTGAATCAGACGATATGAAATGGTACTGTTTATCTGAAACGGTGAGTTTTAAGGTTACTTTCGGAACGCCTCTGAAGCCGGAATTTTATGAAGACGACAGGCGCGTTTGTTACGCGGTGTTTGAAGTTGTTGATATAAGCGATACGGGTGACAACCAGAGAAAGACTATTTTTTCATCAAAAATAGAAAATTATAATGAATTGGGCAAAATGGAGTATACAAACGAAAAATACATATATCCTATACAGAAAGAAATTTCAATTGCGGCAGGCGAGTTGAGTTTCAATTATGGCACGATTTGTTTTATAGTAAGTTTATATGATGACGGTGGGAATGAGGTTTCGGGCATGGGCGGAATGACATGCGTTTATTATGCCAGAGACCTTAACAATGGGAATGTGGTTATTTGTAACGGGGGTAATTACGAATACGTGAAAAGGCTTGCGGGGTACTGGGAACATAAAGTGTATGGCTGAATGTCAATACCGGGACTGTAATAAAAAATATTGTAAAAGCTATTGCTTTTTAGATGGCGGTGTGATATAATATTAAAGAATTATGAAGTTTTACGATGAGAGTGGGTTGAGAGACCCACTCTCAATTGTTGAATGAAGGGTTTTTCCGGCGGGTGCGGTATTTTATGTTTGAACCGCAGCGCGGTGGAGCGAGCCGCGACGGCCGGGATACATATCCGGTGATTTAACCGGGATGAAAACCTTAAGGAGTTTTGTTATGATTAAGAATCAGAAAAATATAGCCGGACGGGTGGCCGAGATTATTGCGCCGACCGCAGCCGAACAGGGACTCATACTCTGGGACGTGGAGTTTCTGCGAGAGGGAGCGCGGCAGGTGCTGCGCGTTACCATTGATTCGCCGAAGGGGATTAATATCGACGACTGCGAAAAGTTCCACCGGGCAATTGATCCGGTGCTCGACGAGGCCGACCCGATTGAGATGGCATATTACCTTGAGGTCAGCTCGCCCGGAGTTGAACGGGAGCTGAAATACCCCGAGCATTTTGCGGCCTGCCGCGGCTGGGACGTTGAGGTGAAGCTCTATGCCCCGGATGAGAAGGGCAGCAAAACCGTATCCGGCGTGCTCGCTGGACTTGAGGACGGGAAAATACTGGTCGACACACCCGACGGCCGGAGATCGGTTGATACGGCAGCCGCCGCAAAGGTGCGGACGGTGTATGATTTTGATAAAGAAAAATAAGAATCTTTCCTTCGGTGAAAATTGCACCTTGGGAAAGTAAAATCCGGTATCAGTTCATCGCCGGTTTGCTTCGCATAATCGTTTGACATCCTAATTGCTTTCTTCAATTTACCCGCCATTACGATGAATTAAGAGGCCCGCTGATATAAACGCCACCTTACCGCTTTCTTAAAGTATTAAGCTAAACATGCGGTTTTGTGTAAGAGTATAATCAAACCGGCGGCGGGCACCTTGATATTACATTAAACGACATATATCGGGAACAAACCCGATAGAGGGCAGGAGGGCAGTCCGGAGGGAACCACGCGGTTCCCTCTGGCGTGTTTCTCTGGTACCGCTTTTGGCGAAGCCAAAAGACTTGAGACGTTTCAAGAGAGTACAAACCGTATTTCCGCATCCCGGAGAAACGGCGGGCGGATATGGAATCCGCCCCTACAGTTAATTTGATAAAATCTGATATTGATATGACAAGATAGATATTGAAAGGAATCACCGCGATGAACAAGGAATTTTTTGCGGCGCTTGACCTGCTCGAGAAGGAAAAGGGAATACCCAAGGACTACATGCTCTCGAAGGTCGAGGCGGCTCTCGTATCAGCCTATAAAAAGGAATACGGTAACAATACAAACGTGCGTATACACATCGACCCCGCGAAGGAAGAAGTGAAAGTATTCCAGCAGAAGGAAGTGGTCGAGGAAGTCACAAACCCCGAGACGCAGATTTCACTCGAGGAGGCGCACGCGATAAGCAAGAGATACGCCGTCGGCAAATTCGTAGAGACCGAGGTCAAGACCAAGAATTTCAGGAGGCTCTCAGCCGGGCAGGCAAAATCAGTACTTATCCAGGCGATACGCGAGGGCGAGCGCAAGGTTATGCAGGAGGCTTACGAGTCTAAGCGGGAGGAGATAATCACCGCGACGGTCAGCAAGATAGACCCGGTGAACGGAAACGTGATACTCGAGACCGGAACCGGGCGGGCAACCTTACTCAAGAGCGAACAGATCCCCGGCGAGACCTTTGTAGTCGGCGATAAGATAAAGGTGTTCATCATGGAAGTCAGCAAGGAATCGCGCGGGCCTCTGGTAACTCTTTCACGCATACACGCAGGGCTGGTGCGCCGGATGTTTGAACTTGAAATTCCTGAGATCGAGGACGGTGTCGTGCTCGTCAAGGGAGTGGCCCGCGAGGCGGGATCGAGAACAAAAATCGCGGTCATTTCACGGGAGGCCGACGTTGATCCGGTGGGAGCCTGCATTGGTTCACACGGAATGAGAATCAACGGCATTGTCGAGGAGCTGCGCGGCGAGAAAATAGACATTGTGAAGTTCAGCGAGGTTCCAGAGGAATACATTGCATCGGCACTGGCGCCGGCTACGGTTCAGTCGGTGACGATGACGGGCGAAAGAGCCTGCAGGGTGATGGTCGACGCAGATCAGCTCTCGCTGGCTATCGGCAAGGAAGGACAGAACGCGCGCCTGGCCGCAAGACTGACAGGCTACAAAATCGACATCAAGTCATAAAAGCGTGAAATACGGGAGAAATCCGAACATTATGTTCACGCGGGACATTAAATGAAGGGGGATAAGTTTGAAAGATAAATCTTTCAAACAGTGAGTTTTGTGCCTTTGACGCCGGAGAGGATGGCGTCAATTCCACCGTTGCGACGGCGGAACCGGCACAATCCTCACAGTTCCAGAAAGGCATGGTCACAAATATGGAACAGCAGAAAAAAAAGAAAATCCCCGAGAGGCAGTGCCTCGGTTGCAATGAGCATAAGCCGAAAAAAGAGCTGCTGCGGGTGGTGCGCAGCCCCGAAGCCACCGACGGTACCGGCGGGGTGGTGTCCCTTGACTTCACCGGTAAGAAGAACGGGCGCGGTGCTTATATCTGCCGCGACGTGAAGTGCCTCAAAAAAGCCCGGAAGTCGCGCCGGCTTGACACAAGTCTCGGCTGCGAGATTCCTGAGGCGGTTTACGACGCGATGGAAGCAGAGCTTGCGGCCTGTGCCGGCAAAAATGATAAAACCGTCTGACATCAGCGCGGCGGGAAGCGATATATCCCGGCTTGTCAGAACGCTCGGATTGTGTGCCCGGGCGGGAGCGCTGATATATGGAACAGATATGATATGCGACGCACTGAAGCGGGGCGTGATTAGCAAGACTCCCCAGCTTGTGGTCGAGGCGTCGGATACATCGGAAAACACACAAAAGAAACTTAGCGACAAATGCAGATACTACAACGTAAGGCTCGTGGTCATCCCATGCGGCTCGGCTGCTCTCGGAGCCGCGCTGGGCAGACTTCATCCCCTGGCGGCGGTTGGAATAACCGACGCACAGCTGAGGGTCGCCGTCGAATTGCAGATTGACAAGACGGGCGGAGCGCGCTGAAAACCCGCATGACGGATGAAATTTAGGAGGAATGTATATGGCAATAACACCGCAGTACAAATTGAATCAGCTTGCAAAGGATCTTGGCGTAAAAGCCAAGGACATGACCGATATCCTCAAGGATAAGGGATACGACCCGAAGACTCAGAAATCACTTGAGCCGGCGGAGTTCGATGTTCTTTTTGAGACGCTCACACGGGCGAATCAGATATCCAATATAGAGGACTATATTGACGGTATCACATATATTCCTTCAAATTTACCGACCAAGCCGAACAAAACCGGCGATGCGGCTGAGGATAAAGCTCCCAGTGATGAAATAAAGGCAGATAAAGAGAGCATGGCAAGACCGACGGAGATGCCGAAGACGGCAGATGTGGTGAAGGCGGCAGAAGTGGCGAAGGCTGCAGAGATGCCGAAGATGGCAGAGATGCCGAAGGCGGCAGAGATGCCGAAGGCGGCAGAGATGCCGAAGGCTGCAGAGATGCCGAAGATGGCAGATATGCCGAAGGCGGCAGAGATGCCGAAGGCGGCAGAGATGCCGAAGGCGGCAGAGATGCCGAAGATGGCAGAGACACCGAAGGCTGCAGAGATGCCGAAGGCGGCAGAGAGCAGAAGCTCCGAAGGCAGCAGAGCCGCAAAAGGCGGCAGCGCCCAAGACAGCCGAGGCGCCAAGGACCGAAACGCCGAAAACAAGTGAAATACAGAAGCCTGCCGACTCAAGAGCCGGCCAGGTACAGCAGAATAACGACCGCCCGGCCGGGCAGGCGCCATATGGCGCAAACCGTCCGGCGGGACAGCCGCAGACCCAGGGTCAGCCGCAGTACGGAGGACAGACCCAGGGTCAGCCGCAGTATGGCAGCCGGCCAGCCGGTCAGCCCCAGTATGGCAACCGTCCTGCGGGTCAGCCCCAGTACGGGGGACAGAACCAGGGCCAGCCGCAGTATGGCAACAGACCTACCGGTCAGCCCCAGTACGGAGGACAGAACCAGGGCCAGCCGCAGTATGGCAACCGGCCAGCCGGCCAGCCCCAGTACGGAGGTCAGACGCAAGGGCAGCCGCAGTATGGCAACAGACCTTCCGGCCAGCCGCCTTACGGAGCACGCCCGGCGGGAGCAGGACAAACGCCGTATACACCGCGTCCGTCAGGCTTCGGTCAGCAGCCCCAATCGGGCGACAAGCCTCAGGGCGACAGACCGCAGTACGGCGACAGACCGCAGTACGGTGACAGACCGCAGGGTGACAAACCGCAGTACGGCAACCGCCCAGCGGGTCAGTGGCAGCGCAGGCCCGAAAACGCTCATCAGGGCCCGCCCAAGGAAAAATTCCAGCCGCAGCCGATTGTCCGCGGCCAGGGTCCGAAGAAAGACGGGCAGGCCGGCCCGCGCATCGTCGACACGAGAGGCACGACGGTAGATCTTTCGAAGTTCGACGATCATATAGACAACATCGTCCCCGAAGCAATCAGGGACATGCGCGGCGGCAATGAGAAAGTAAAGCGCAAGGCTGCACCGGCACCGGCGCCGGTGAAGGGACAGCGTCTCCCTCCGAGAAAGGCAATGCCGATCAAAAAGCAGCCTGTACACGTGAGCATACCTGAAGAAATCAGCGTAGCCGAGCTCGCTTCCCGCCTCAAGGTAACGGCAGGAGAAGTGGTCAAGCGCCTGATGATGATGGGAATGATGGTCACTGTCAACCAGTTCATAGATTATGATACCGCATACCTTGTGGCCGACGAGCTGGGAGCTGAGGTTACAAAGGAAGTGGTCGTTACCATCGAGGAGAAGCTCTTCGACGAGACGGCCGATAAAAAGGACGAACTGATCGAACGCGCCCCGATCGTATGCGTAATGGGACACGTCGACCACGGCAAGACCTCGCTGCTCGATGCAATACGCCATACCAACGTTACAGCCGGAGAGGCCGGCGGTATCACGCAGCACATCGGCGCTTACAGGGTCAAGGTCAAGGGGCGTGATATCACTTTCCTCGACACTCCCGGACACGAAGCCTTCACGGCGATGCGTGCCCGCGGCGCCCAGGCGACAGACATAGCAATCCTTGTCGTCGCAGCCGACGACGGCGTCATGCCGCAGACAGTCGAGGCTATAAACCACGCAAAGGCGGCGAACATTGACATCATCGTCGCGATAAACAAGATGGATAAACCTGCTGCAAACCCCGACCGGGTGTTGCAGGAACTTACAAAATACAACCTTGTTCCCGAGGCGTGGGGCGGAGACGTCATCTGTGTTCCGGTCTCGGCGCTTACCAGGAAGGGCATCGACGACTTGCTTGAGAGCGTGCTGCTCGTGGCCGACGTGAAGGAATACAAAGCGAACCCGAACCGGCGTGCCAAAGGTATAGTCATTGAGGCTAAGCTCGATAAGGGCCGCGGTCCTGTAGCCACTGTGCTCGTTCAGAACGGAACCCTTAGAAGCGGTGACGTTGTAATCGCGGGAACCTCGGTCGGACGCGTGCGGGCTATGGCAGACCACAACGGCAGGTTACTCAAGAGCGCGGCACCCTCGGTGCCGGTTGAGATCACCGGACTTTCGGAGGTCCCGTCGGCAGGCGACGAATTCAACGCCGTCGAGGACGAAAAGATGGCACGCGACCTGGCAGACCAGCGCCGCTCGAGCGCCAAGGAAGAAGTATTCAAGGCAAACGCACGTGCGAACCTCAACGATCTTTTTGCCCAGATATCCGAAGGAGCCAAGTCGCTCAACATCATCGTCAAGGCCGATGTCGACGGCTCGGCAGAGGCTGTCAAGGCTGCGCTTGAGAAAATTTCAAATGAAGAAGTCAAGGTCAAGGTCATACACGCGGCAGCCGGCGGAATCAACGAGGGCGACGTCACGTTCGCTGCGGCTTCGAACGCCATTATCGTCGGTTTCAATGTGCGGCCTGATAAAGCGGCAATCGATTCGGCCGAGAGGCAGGGAGTTGAGATACGCACCTACCGCATCATTTATGAGTGCATAGATGAAATTACTTCAGCAATGAAGGGTATGCTCGCGCCGAAATTCAAGGAGAGCATACAGGGCCACGCCGAGGTCAGACAGACTATCCGCGTTCCGAACGTCGGCGTCATTGCCGGTTCATACGTGCAGGACGGCAAGGTTACCCGCACCTCTCAGATACGCGTGCTGCGTTCGGGAGTCGTCATTTTCGAGGACAAAATTTCCTCGCTTAAGCGCTTCAAGGACGACGCCAAGGATGTGGCGGCCGGATTTGAGTGCGGCATAGGGCTTGAGAGATTCAACGACATCAAGGTCGGGGATATTCTTGAGGCTTATACCATGGAGGAAATCCAGGCCTGACAAAAGATATACTGCCGGAAACTTATTTATAAGTTTCCGGCAGTATTATATTCCAGCAATGATAATATATCCGAAGTCCGGCAAAATATATAAAAATTATTTACCGGTTTGGAGAAATATAACAAAATGCCGCAACGTACATTGTATTGTGTTGACAAAAATAGTTGCATGTGATATCATTGTTCACAGTATGGTGTGCTGAACATCAAACAAAACATAAGAGAGGTTACAGTATGAAAAGAGCAGTTATTTTCATTCTTGCACTTATGATGGTGCTCGTCAGCCTTTCGGCTTGCGCCGGCGGCGATAATGCCGAGACCACGGCGGCAACCACAACGGCTGCTCCCGCGGGCAGCGAGGGTGCAGAGACGACCAAAAAGGCTGAGACGACAAAGGCAGCCACAACCGCAAAGGTTACGACAGCAGCTCCCGAAACAACCGAAGGACCGAAGATCGACATTCCTGTCGTTCCCGAAGGTGCTATGGTTTATTTCGAAGACTTTGAAAAATACTCCAACACGGCAGACAACGATGCGACTATGGCAGCTCTCAACTGGAAGATCCGCAATATAGCCGACGGCGCTCTCACCGACAATACCGGTAAGTATTTCATTGAAAACGGAACCTTCAAATACCTGAACTATGACGGCGGAAATATTGACGGCAAAGACTCATATACGAAAATACTCAGCGATGAGTACATGATCGCGGCCTGCCAGGGCGATTACACGCTTCAGTATGACATTATGTATACTAATGCAAAAAAATATGACAGGTATGCTGTTATATTACTAAATTATGACGGATACAACAGCTATAACTCCTTCCACCTCCGCCTGGCGGGTTCCGGCAATAGCCAGATACGCTTCATAGGCTCGTGGTCTACATATGACGTCGCAGGAGAATTCTTTGCTGCAGATACAGTTGACGGCGACGGAACCACGACAATTATCAACAAGCTGACCGGCCAGAATTATGATACCGCTGTATTGGCGCTTCAGAACAAATGGCTGACAATAAGATATCAGGCAAACTACAATGACGGCCCTACAATCTATGTGCGCGACAACAGCCAGGCGAACGCTCAATTCATTTGCGTTTCAAAGTGTGACGCAAGCGCAGGCGGATTCCTTTACTTGAACTCAATCGAGAGTTATGCTGTCGCTCTTAAGTTGGGAGCAGCAATCGACGGTTACCTTGACAATATCGCAATCTGGACCGGACTCGGCGAAATGCCATCCGACAAGACAACGACAGCTTACGAGACAGCAATCGCACCTTATCTCGCAGAGGTTGCAAAATTAGGTTGATAATTTTAAAAGGTGCCGCAGAAATGCGGCACCTTTTTTATTTTTTAAACTTTTTCGGCTTTCCAGATTCAGGGGTACGGGAACTTCCCACCGGTTTGCCGTAACGATGATTAGAATTACTACGGGCACCGAGCGGCGGATTACCCTTTGCGGCAGGCTTTTTCCCGCCAGGGACACCGGGCTTTTTGTTTCCGGTCTGACGGGATTTTTCGGGCGGAAATGTCTCTTTTTGCGCTGCGGGGCGCTTGTGCGGCTTCGGAGCGCCGGAGCTCTCGCCCGGAGCGGGGCGGGTGAGGCATTCGGGGCCATAGCCGATGAGGTCTTCCCGCCCGGCTTTTTTTAGGGCCGCGCGCACAAGCCCCGCGTTTTGCGGCCGGCCCGGCTGGAGCAGGGCGCGCTGAAGTCTTTTTTCGTTCTCGTCGGGGACATATACGGGTTTACCTGTCAATGGGTCGATGCCGGTGAAATACATTACTGTCGAGGCTGTCCCCGGCGTGGGGTAGAAGTCCTGAACCTGCTCGGGATTTAAGTGATCGCGCTTCAGCTGCAGGGCGAGCTCAATCGCGTCGTCAAGAGTTGAGCCGGGGTGTCCCGACATAAGATATGGCACGAGGTACTGTTCTTTACCGCAGGCAGCCGAGAACTCGAAGAATTTATCGCGGAACCTCGCGTAGACCGTGAAATCTGGCTTGCCCATATATTTAAGTACATTGGGCGAGCAGTGCTCTGGCGCGACCTTTAGCTGTCCGCTGACGTTGTCCTTAACGAGCTTTCGGAAGAAGTTGTCGTTTTTGTCGAGCATCAGATAATCGAAGCGGATTCCTGAGCGGATGAAGACCTTTTTGACTTTCGGGAGGGCTTCGACGGCCTCGATTATATTCATATATTCGGAATGGTCGACTTTAAGCTGCGGGCAGGGGGTGGGGGAGAGGCACTTGCGGCCGGGGCAGACACCGTCGCGCAGCTGTCTGTCGCAGGAGGGACCCCGGAAGTTCGCAGTCGGGCCGCCGATATCGTGTATATAGCCCTTGAAGTCATCAAGTTCTGTTATCTTTTTAGCTTCCTCCACCACGCTTTTCTGGCTGCGCGAGCGCACCGAGCGCCCCTGATGGAAGGAGAGAGCGCAGAAATTGCAGGCTCCGAAACAGCCGCGGTTGTGTGTGACCGAGAATTTTACTTCCTCAATCGCCGGGACGCCGCCGGCCTTTTTGTAGGACGGGTGATAGTCCCGGACATAGGGGAGGGAGTAAACCCGGTCGAGTTCCTCGCGCTCCAGCGGCGGCATGGGGGGATTCTGAACGAGCAGGGTGCTGCCGTAGCTCTCGGTTATAGCCTGGCCCGAGACGGCATCCTGATTTTTATACTGGACGGCGAAGGCTTCGGCATATTTATGCTTGTCCTGTGCCAGTTCGTCGAAATCAAACCCAGCGGCTACGGGGAAGCTGACCTTGTCTCCCGTCTTCCCGAGCCAGACTGTGCCCCGGACGTCGCGTATCTTCTTCACCGGCACGCCTTTTTTAAGCAGTTCGGCGATGCGCAGAAGAATATTTTCACCCATTCCGTATGTGAGGAGATCGGCGCCTGAGTCGAGGAGCACTGAACGGCGCAGACGGTTGTCCCAGAAATCATAGTGGGCAAAACGGCGGAGCGAGGCTTCAAGCCCGCCGAGAATAACCGGTATGTCGCCGTAAGCTTCCCTTATGCGGTTGGTGTAGACGATGGTTGCCCGGTCGGGGCGGAGCCCGGTTTTACCGCCTGGTGAGTAGTAGTCGTAGTCCCGGCGGTTCTTGGCGACGGTGTAGTGGGCGACCATTGAGTCGATGTTACCGGCTGAGACAAGAAAGCCGAGTGTGGGGCGGCCGAACTCGCGGAACGCGTCGGCGCTGTGAAAGTCGGGCTGGGCGAGCATGGCGATGCGGTAACCCGCCGACTCAAGTACGCGGGAAATTATCGCGGCTCCAAAGGACGGGTGATCGACATAGGCGTCTCCCGAGACATATACGAAATCCGGGGCGTCCCAGCCGAGCTCGTCCATTTCGGCGCGATTTATCGGAAGGAATTTATTTTGATTGTTCATCTGTACTCCTTATAGGCTGGCCGCTGAGTTCGCGGCTGTTACTTATATTATATCATGCTGCGACGATCAAATCAACCGCCGGAAAAAATAACGGACCGGGAGCCGCGGCTCCCGGTTCGCTATTTCTTTTTATGTTTCCTGATCCCGAAGAATCTGCGTAAAAACGGCGCCAGAAATGCAGGTGAGCGGAAAACGACGATTTTCATACTAAAAACCATGCCCTTTCTGCGGGTTCAGGCCCGGCGCCGCCAGAGGGAAGATATGTATGTTCTGCCGAACCTGCCAGCACAGGTGAAACTACTCTGGTTTAAGTATATGCATAGGGTGGGGGGAATGATTATAGGGGGGATAAGATTTATATTGTAGGAGACTCTCTCGTACTGATTTTTTATTTTTTATGAAGGGGCCGATTCCATATCGGCCCGACGTTCTCAGGCGGTATCGAACCTTGGATACGTTGGATGCGTTGGTACGTTTTGTCACTCTCTTGACACGTGTCAAGAGAGTGACCAGAGAAACACGCGGAGAGGAACCGATGGTTCCTCTCCGGACTCCTCCTTCTGGTGATCAGAAGCCAGAAGTGTACCGGATCGGCAGCGTGTACGCCGGCGGGAATTATAACACTTACACTTAATTCAATCTTCAGCGGATGACGAGCGCCATATACTAAAGCGTTTGAACAGCGGGCCGTCGCGTGGTTTCACGCGACGGCGTGGGGATCGCCGGATCGGGTACAAGATTTACTATCTTTTTTCACCTAATCGGCCTGTTGTTTCCCCGGCGGTATTGAACCTTGGATACGTTGGATGCGTTTTGTACTCTCTTGCTGCACGGCAAGAGAGTACCAGAGAAACGTGCGGAGAGGAACCCATGGTTCCTCTCCGGACTCCTCCTTCTGGTGCTCAGAAGACATAAGTGCAGCAGCTCGGCAGCGTGGGCGCCGGCGGTAATTATAACACTTACACTTAATTCAAGCTTCAGCGGATGACGAGCGCCATATACTAAAGCGTTTGAACAGCGGGCCGTCGCGTGGTTTCACGCGTCGGCGTGGGGCTCGCCGGATGGGGGCAAAATTTTACTATTATTTTTCGCTTATGCCGCATCTCAGTTCCCCGTATCCCGGCAGGCTGGACAGGGATGTGGGGCCCAATCCAGCCTGCCGCAGTTCTTAGCGTACAGAAGATTTTAATCAGCAGTAAAGCTAAATGTATTGAAAGCTCCTGAAGGGGTCTGGGGAAACTCCTGCAGGAGTTTCCCCGGCGTAACTCTTATTTATCTTTACTTTCTATCACAAACACGCTGCCTTTTCTGACCGAGACGAGGGCGCAGTTTACTTCGATTTCGTTTGAGATGGCGAACTGGAGGCGGCGGGTTAGGGTGGCGTTTTTCAGGGGGTATTTGCAGCCTTCGATGCTGACGCCTTTTACTTTTTCGTCCACGGCGATAATCGAGAGATATTTATAGCCGCTGTGGGGGATGAGGGTACTGGAGCTTTTTAAGTAACGGGCGCGGTTCATGCCGTCGAGGGCGATGGCGTGGACTGAGCGGGCATTCAGATCCTCGAGGATCCCAAGGACGGACATAGTATGGTCGAGCCGGCCGTCGAGTCCGCCGACGATTACTATATCGTCGGCTCCGCGGACGATGGCGGTCTCTACGGCGAGCTGGGCATCGGTCAGGTCTTTCTCAGGGGGAAAGGTCAGAACCTCGGTGCCCTCGGGTGTTTTGTAATCGCCCACAGAATCGAGGTCACCCACGAGAATGTCGACCCGCTCGCCGAGTTTTTTTGCGTTCAGGATTCCTGAGTCGGCGGCGACTGTAAGGTCGCCGGACTTCGGGTGCTCGGTTATGTTCTCCGGGTGTACGTTCCCGCCGAGGTAAATATAGGCTTTCATTTCGGTTTTATCTGGTTCCTTTCGTCGGTCTTAACGTCCCAGGCGTGTTTGGTTTTGAGGACGCTGTAAAGGTTTACGTAACTTTTGTGGCGGCAGGGGGAAATTCTGCCTTCGCGCACCGCCTCGATGACGGCGCATTCCTCCTCTTTCGTGTGGCTGCAGTTGGTGTAGCGGCAGCGGCCGATATAATCCCTGAACTCGCGGAAGGTGCCCGGGAGGTCTTCTTTTGTGAAGAAGTCGAAATGCTCGAAGTCGAGGAGCGAGAATCCCGGCGTGTCGGCGAGAAAGCCGGGGGTAAGGGATTCGTCGAGGACCGGATAAAGGGTGACGCAGCGGGTGGTGTGCCGGCCGCGTTCAGTCTTGCGGCTGATGCCGGAGGTCTCAAGCTCAAGGCCGGGGAAAAGCAGATTTATGAGAGATGATTTCCCCACGCCCGACGCCCCGGCAAAGGCGGCTGTATGTCCGGGCAGCTTTTCACCTATGAATTTCTTCACTTTCTCAACCCCTTCCCCGGTGTGGCAGCTGACGGCGAAAACATCAAACCCGGCAAGGCGGTAGACATTCTCAAGTTCCGACGAGAGGCCGGGATTCAGCTCGCTTTTACCGATGATTATAATCGGGGTGATATGGTTGAATTCGGCGATGGCGATGAGCTGATCAGCCGTTTCCGGGTCGGGATCGGGGGAGGCGGATGCCAGCGTGACTAATATGTAGTCAAGGTTGGCGACAGGGGGGCGGATGAGGGAGTTGCGCCGGTCGAGGATTTTTGTAATAACCGCGCCGGCGGCCTCACCTTCCGGCTCAAGGCCGACTTTCACCATGTCGCCGACGGTGGGTTTTTCATTATTGTGACGGAAAACGCCCCGCGCGCGGCAGCTGATCTGCTGTCCCGCCGGGGTAGGCGCGTCGGTGATGACGGTGTAAAGTCCGCCGACGCTGCCGGTTATTCTTCCGGTGTATTCGGTCATTATGTTCACTCCGTGGGAAAAATTTAGGTGGGGTAAGGGAATGGGTTTGGGGGGTATTTAGTTTTGGATGGGTATATATCACGACGTTATCAGGCGGTGTTGAACCTTGGATGCGGAGTTACGAAGGTACGGTTGTGACTCTCTTGCTGCGTGGCAAGAGAGTCACCAGAGAAACACGCGGAAAGGAACCCATGGTTCCTCTCCGGACTTCTCCTTCGGGTGCTCAGAAACCAGAAGTGTACCGGCTCGGCAGCGTGTGCGCCGGCGGGAATTATAACACTTACACTGAATTCAAGCTTACCGGTTGTATAGCGCCATATACTAAAGCGTTTGTGCGGCGGGCCTTCGCGTAATTTTACGCGAAGGCGTGGGGCTCGCCGGATGGGGTGTAAAATTTCGTTTAATATAATTTGATGTGCTCTATCCATCATTATCGCGCAACAGCGCATTTCACCAGCGAAGCGGATTTCACTTGAACGAAGTGAAAATTTCACGCACGGGGTGCATTTTACTGCGGACCTCGCGCCGCAGCGCATTTCACCCGCGAAGCGGATTTCACTTGCACAAAGTGCAAATTTCACGCACGGAGTGCATTTCACTGCGGAGCGATTTATCGCGGAGCGGGGCCGCGTAACCCCCGTTCTTATCCGTTCCCAAGGCTCACGGTGAGGTATATTTTTGTGCCTTCGCGGACTGTGCTGCCGAAGGGGGCGCTCTGGGCGATGACGATTCCGGCGGGTTTAGAAGATTTAACGTACTCGGTTTTGCCGACGTTAAGGCCGATAGAGAGGATTTTGGTTATTGCGGCAGCTTCTCCGAGGCCGGTGAAGGCCGGGACGGTGACAGATCCGAGCTCCTGTCCGAGGCTGACGAAAATGGTGACGGTATTGCCTGACGGGACGTCGGAGTAGGCCGACGGGGAGGTTGAGATAACCGACCCGGCTTTGACGGTGCCGCTGTATTTTTTCTCGACCACGACGTTGAATCCGAGTGCCCTGAGTTCAAGCTCGGCCTGGTTGGCTGAAATTCCTGTGCAGTCGGGCAGGATGATGGTTGCGGTCCCCCGGGAGAGAGTCAGGGTCAGCGCGCACCTCCGCTCGCCCTCCTTGACCATGCGGTTTGCGCCGGCGTTCGGATACTGTGCTATGACGGTGCCGGCAGGCGAGCTGTTGTCAAATTTATATTCGAGGCGCACGTCAAACAGGTCTTCGTCAGCAATGCCGGCGGCGTATTTTTCACCGGTGAAGTCGGGGACTGTTATGCGTATAACGCCGCCCCGGTCGGGCAGCACCACCGTTGCAAACGCCGTGATCCCCGCCAGCAGCACGACAACCGCCGAGGCCGCCGCGATTCCGACGAGGTTTCCCATAGATTTATCAAGCCGGTTCCCGATTCTCCGGAAAAATGCCCCCGCCGGCGTTATGTGCGTTACCCTCGCCCGCTTGCGCGAGATCGACCTGAAATAATTGTTTTTCGCGCCCTTCTCTGTACCGTTCATGGATTGCCTCCGTGGTAAATATGTAAGGCGCGGGGGTCGGGGACGGGGAGACGAGAGATACGCGGCCTCTTGAAAGAGGCCTGGCCAGAACTTTTCAACAAATAGGTTTGGCTGCTCGGCAATGACTGATATGCGTTGAAGAAGTGAGAACTTATAGTAATGAAATAGGTGATAAGCTTTTGCGGAGCGACGAAGTATTTCTCGAAAAGCGACCGTAACTCTATTCCTGCATACTGCTGTTTTCGCGTCTTAACTGTCCGCAGGAGGCGTTTATGTCGGAGCCGAGGCGGCGGCGCACGGTTGCGCGGATGCCGCGGCGTTCAAGCACATCGGCGAAGGCGTTGACGGCGTGGGTTTCCGAGTGTGTGAAGTCGCGCTCTCTGACCTCATTGACGGGGATAAGATTGACGTGTATCGGCATTGAGCCGTCAGAGCGAAGGCGGGAATTGAGCAGCGTTGCAAGGTGCTCGGCATCTGCCGGGCTGTCGTTCTGGCCTCTGATGAGGGTATATTCAAAAGAAATGCGGCGGTTTGTACCAGTGTAGTAGTCGCGGCAGGCGGCGAGCAGCTCGTCGATATTAAAACGTTTATTGACCGGCATGATGCGGGAGCGGACTTCGTCGTCGGCGGCGTGGAGCGAGATTGAAAGAGTTATGGGCAGGTCTTCGTCGCGGAGTTTATAAATTTTATCCACGAGGCCGCAGGTGGAAAGTGAAATATGCCGGTAACCGATATTGAGCCCATATTCATGATTGACAAGATGAAGGAATTTTATTACGTTTTCGTAATTATCGAGGGGTTCTCCGATGCCCATCATAACGATATTTGAGATTCGTTCGCCTGTGTCGCGCTGCGCGGCGATGACCTGGCCGAGGATTTCGCCCGGGGTGAGATCGCGGACACGACCGCCGATGGTTGAAGCGCAGAAGGCGCAGCCCATACGGCAGCCGACCTGTGTGGAGACGCAGATACTGTTGCCGTGTTTATATTTCATTACGACGCTCTCGATTGCGTTGCCGTCCGAAAGGATAAAGAGGTATTTGACGGTGCCGTCGAGCGCTGAGGTAAATTTTTTGCCGATTTGAGGGAGGTGGAATGAGGCGGCTTCCTTCAGCTTTGCCTTGGTGGCTTTGCTGATGTTCGTCATTTCGTCGGGCGAGAGGCCGCGGTGCATTCCCTCAAAGAGCTGGCGCGCGCGGTAGCGCGGTTCGCCGAGCGAGGACAGGAAGGTTTCAAGCTCAAGAGGGAGCAATGAGAGCAGCTCGGGGCGGTTATTTTCCAATGTGCGGCATCTCCTTATGAATTATTTTTCATTTTTGCGATGAAAAAACCGTCGGTTCCGTGTGTGTCGGGGTAAAGGGTTATCATACCGTCGGGAACCGGGAGAGCGCCGGCGGTGAAGGGAGAAAGAGAAAAATCCGGGTGGGCGGCGAGGAAGCGGGCGACGTTATTTTCGTTTTCCTCGGGGAGCAGGGTGCAGGTGGAGTAGACGAGGAAGCCGCCGGGCTTTACGTAGCGCGAGCAGTTTTCAAGTATCGCGTACTGGATTTCGGGGAGTGAGGCGGCGTCGGCGAGGTTTTTATACCGGATTTCGGGCTTTTTGGCCATGACGCCATATCCGGAGCAGGGAACGTCGCATATGACGCGGTCGGCGGCGCCGAGAAGTTCGGGTATCGGGACGCGTGCGTCATGAGGGGAGGCTTCGATTATATTTATACCAAGCTTTCCGGCCGACGAGCGGATGAGGGAAAGCTTGCTTTCATGCAAATCATATGAGATGATGCGGCCGGAGTTCTCCAAGGTCAGCGCGGCGCCGAAGGATTTTGAACCGGGGGCGGCGCAGACGTCGGCGACGGTCATCCCGGGGCGGGCGTCAAGGGCGCGGACGGCGAGCTGCGAGGCTTCGTCCTGGACGAAGAAATAACCTTCGTCAAAGCCAGGGAGGGAGGTGAGGGGGGCAGTGTCAAGGCGGATGCCGTCGGGCGAGAGGGGGGTGGGGGATGCGGTGACACCGGCTTTCGTGAAGCGGGCGAGAAGGTCGGCCCGGGTTGTTTTCAGTGTGTTTGTTCGAAGGGTTAGGCTGGGGGCGTGTCCGAAGGAAGAGAGGAGAGACTCGGCGCGCCCGGGGCCGAAGATGCCGGTAAAGCGCTCGACAAGGGGTATTGGAAAGGAGTATTTTACAGAGAGGTATTGGGTGAGGTCTGCGTCGGGGTCGGGGAGGGCAATGCTGTCCTTCTCACGCAGGTAGCGGCGGAGCAGGGCGTTGACAAAGCCTGACGCACGGTGCGGGGCAAGGTCGACGGTTTCGTTGACGGCGGCGTGGTCGGGGATGCGGTCGGTATATATGAGCTGATAGAGGCCGAGACGCAGGATTATGCGGACTTCGGGCTCGATTTTTGATGGGGGCAGGGTGGAAAGGTGGTCGATGTAATAATCGAGGGTGATCTGCTTTTCGATGACGCCGAAGACGAGCAGAGTCAGAAGCCCCCGGTCGGCGGGGGTGAGTGTTTTTTCGTGCTTTTTAAGCGCTGCGTCGAGGGCAAGGTTGGAATAGCGGTCGGCGGAGGCGCAGGAGGAGAGGAGGGAGAGGGCGAGGCGGCGGGGGTTAGGGGATGTGGGCATATTGGTTTCCTTTTTAAGAATAATGGAATTATTTTAATTAAACATAGCGAAAAATTTTCAGCAATATTTTTGGTAAGCGATTATTAAATCATCGGTAAAAGTTTTTAAATAAGTTTGATCAAATGAGTTTTCAAATTTTAGTTCATGGTTATGCGCCCCATAACATGATAAATAACCCGAAACATGGATGTGCCCTTGCTTGTCACATGAAAAATTAATAAATTGCTTTGGATTATAAGGTTCTTCTATATGAGCGTTACCCGACAAGTTATTATATAGATTTTTTAAATCAGACACAAATTTCACAAGTGATTTAACATCAATCTCCATTGAACAGGTTGCCGAAAAAGTATCGCTTACTACATGAACTGTAATAATCGTGTTGATTGGATATGGGATATCATTTTCAAAAACCTGTGTGTCTAATTCTAAAGAAAAGTTATCAGTTGTTAAGGAATGCCTCATAGGTAATTATCTGCGGCGGGCGCCGGAGGCAATCATGATGAGGCGCAGCAGGTTGAGAAGTGCGACGGCCAGGGCGGCGACGTATGTCAGGGCGGCGGCTTTGAGGACCTTGCCCGAGGCGGTCAGCTCTTCACCGCTCATTGACCCCGAGTTTTCAAGGGCGGCCATGGCGCGGGCGCTGGCGTTATACTCGACCGGAAGGGTGACTAGCTGGAAGAGGACGGCAAGCGAGAAGAACATGATGCCGAGCATCATAAGGGTATAGCCGAAGTCACCCGAGTAGCCGTAGGCATTGAATATCAGGCCGATGATAAATAAGGGCATTGCGGCGTATGAGCCGACTGAGGAGACAGGGATAATTGCCGTGCGCAGGCGGATTGGTCTGTAGCCCACAGCGTACTGTACCGCGTGGCCGGCTTCATGGGCAGCGACGCCGACGGCGCCGGCAGAGTTATTGTCATATACCGCTTCCGAGAGGCGGATGACATTATTTTTCGGGTCGTAATGGTCGGTGAGGTTGCCTGGGATGCGCTCGATGCGGACGGAGTGAAGGCCGTTTGCATCAAGGATCTGGCGCGCGGCGGCGGCGCCGGTGAGTCCGGTGCGGTATTTGTTCATTTTATTGAAGGTGGTGTAGACATTGATCTGGGCCCAGAGGGCGAAGATGAAAGCGGGGATCAAGAGGAGATAGGATAGCTCATATAAAAGATAAAGCATGATTTTTTACCTCGTGCCAAATCTGGCGGATTAATATTATAGATGTTGTTCTATACATTATAGATATAAATTACGTGTTTGAAGATTGGGTACTGGGATGCGGGGTTGCGAGGTTGCGGGGATGCGGTTGTGACTCTCTTGTCACGTGACAAGAGAGTCACCAGAGAAACACGCGGAAAGGAACCCATGGTTCCTCTCCGGACTCCTCCTTCAGGTTCGCAGAAGCCAGGAGGGTACCGGGTCGGCAGCGTGTGCGCCGGCGGGAATTATAACACTTACACTTGATTTTTAGTTTGGTTTGATGAACGGCGCTGAGCCAGATGGTGAAGCGTATATCAGCGGGCCTCTTAATTTATCGTAATGGAGGGGGAATTGGGGAGAGCGGAAATATAATTACGGAAGATATGGTTCAGGAAAGGATGTCGCCGACAGAGATTTTGCGGCCGCGGATGAAGTCGGCGGCGCACATGCAGCACTTGCATTCGGGGAGGACGCGCAAAAGGCGCACGGCGCCTTCGCTGCAGGCGACGACAATGCCGCGGTCGAGGGCGAGAACGGTTCCGGGAGCGGTTGGGCAGGTGCTTATGTCAGCGGCGACTTCGGCTTCTAGAACCTTTAAAATGCAGCCGTCTGGCATGCGGGTATATGCAAGGGGTGTGGGCGAGAGGCCACGGATGAGGTTGTGGACGTCGCGGGCGGGTTTTGCGAAGTTTATCAGGCAGTCGGCTTTCTCAATTTTCGCCGCGTAGGTGGCTTTTGAGGAATCCTGCTTTGTGCGGGGCAGCTTTCCGGACTTGAGAAGCGCGAGGGCTTCGGTGAGAGCTACGGCGCCGGCCTCTCCGAGGCGGTTGTGGATGGTTTCAAAGTTATCGTTTTCGTTTATGGGGATTTCTTTTTTAAGCAACATGTCTCCGGTGTCGATGCCGGCGTCCATCATCATGATGGTGACGCCGGTTTGGGTTTTGCCGTCGATGATTGCCCGCTGCATGGGGGCGGCTCCGCGGTATTCGGGGAGCAGCGAGCCGTGGACATTGATGCAGCCGTACTTCGGGTAGTCGAGCACGTTCTGCGGCAGGATTTTGCCGTAGGCGGTGACGATTATCAGCTCTGGGTCAAGCTGGGCGAGGAGCGCGGCGAAAACGTCACCCCGCAGGGTCTGTGGCTGGTAGACCGGGATGCAGTGCTCACATGCCCAGATTTTGACGGGCGGCGGGGTGAGTTTATAGTTTCTTCCCACCGGCTTGTCGGTCTGGGTTATGACGGCGATGATATTCTCGCCCGAAGCAGCCAGAGCCCTCAGGGAGAAGAGGGCGAAGTCGGGCGTGCCCATAAAAAGTATTTTCATGTTTATTCCATTCCTTTGGCTGACAATTTGAAAGATTTATCTTTCAAATTATTCTATTGCTTTCTGCTGACTGTGAGGATTCCGCCGCCGAAGCGGCGGAACTCTCCTGCCATCCTTTCTGGAAGGAAAGGCATATTACTCACAATTTGAAAGATTTATCTTTCAGATTATTCTATTGCTTTCTGCTGACTGTGAGGATTGTGCCGGTTCCGCCGCCGAAGCGGCGGAATTCCTGCCATCCTTTCTGGCAGGAAAGGCATAATACTCACAATTTGAAAGATTTATCTTTCAAATTATTCTTCCGGTTCAAGCTTTTCGATGAGTGTTCCCTCGTCGGTGAAGAGCTTACCGTCAAGGTGGTCAATTTCGTGGCAGAAGGCGCGGGCGAGCAGGTCGGTGCCGGTGATCTCGATGGTTTCACCTTTTCTGTTCAGCGCTCGCACGGTGACTGTCGCCGGGCGGCGGGTGATGCCCCACTCGCCGGGGATCGACAGGCAGCCCTCGGCAGCCCGCTGCTCTCCAGAGGTTTTTATAATTTCAGGGTTTATCAGCTCGATAAGTCCGCTCTCCGGGGTTTCGATGACAACTATCCGGCGCAGAACTCCTACCTGTGAGGCGGCAAGGCCGGCGCCGTTGGCGTCGTGCAGGGTTTCTGTCATGTCGTCAAGCAGGGTGAGGATGCGCGGGGTGATCTCTGTCACGGGCCGGCAGACGCGGCGCAGGACGGGGTCACCTTTTTTCAGTATTTTCAGTTTTGCCATTATTAATATCTCCAAGTATAGTTATAATTATATATTTAAAAGGGTGGCTGGGGATGTGGGGGCTTGGATTTTGTAGGAGTGGGTTTGCCGCCCGCCGTTCTCCGGCGATTTCGAACTCTGGATTCGAGGATACGAGGATACGAGGATACGTTTGACACTCTCTTGTCACGTGACAAGAGAGTGTCCAGAGAAACACGCGGAAAGGAACCGATGGTTCCTCTCCGGACTCCTCCTTCTGGTGCTCAGAAGCCAGAAGTGTAACGGCTCGGCAGCGTGTGCGCCGGCGGGAATTATATCACTTACACTTAATTCAAGCTTTACATGCTGTATAGCGTCCTATACTGAAACGTTTGTGCGGCGGGCCTGAGCGTAATTTTACGCTCAGGCGTGGAACTCGGCGGATGTGGTGCAAAGTTTTGCTGTTTTTTAGATTTCCATGAATTTTTTAATGTATGCGTATCCATCCTTACGCGCCGCAGCGCATTTCACCCGCGGAGCGGATTTCACTCACGAAGTGCAAATTTCACGCACGAAGTGCATTTCACTCGCTCCGCGAATTCGCGGAGCGCTGTGGGGCCCAACCGTGACGCCGCGGTTCGTGGGCGCACAGATTGTTTGGACGATTAATAATAATATTTGCTTGAAAAGTTCTCGCCAGGCCTCTTTCAAGAGGCCGCGTATCCCCGTTTCTCCGCTCCCCGCGCCTACAGGCTTGAGGGGTTGAAATCGATGCAGAGTGTTGGGACGTGGGGGGAGCCGGTGGATTCGGCGAGCAGGGTTGAGAAGAGGGCGCGGGAGCGTTTATTGAGGCGGCATTTTATGACCATGCGCATGCGGCATTTGTTGTCGACACGATATACCGGAGCTTCGAAAGGGCCGAAGACTACGGTGGGGACGTCGGAATATGCTCCGGCGAGGAGGTCGCGCAGGCGCGAGGAAAGTTTGCCGGTACTGATGAGAAGTTCTTTTTCGTCGGAGGAGGTGAGGGTGAGGAGGACTATATCGCAGAAGGGGGGGAAGACGAGCAGGCGCCGCAGTCGGATTTCGTTCTGAAAGAAGGTCTCGTAGTCCTGGGCGACAGCTTCCTTTATCACGTCGTTGTCGGGGTTGTTGGTCTGTATCACGGCGCGGCCGGGCGACTCGCGCCTGCCGGCGCGGCCTATCACCTGAGTGAGCAGGGCAAAGGTGCGCTCGTTGGCGCGGTAGTCGTCGAGGTAAAGCGAGGCGTCGGCGAGGAGGACTCCGGCCAGGGCGACATCGGGGAAGTCGTGGCCTTTGGTCACCATCTGGGTCCCGAGGAGAATGTCGGCCTCGTGCCGGCGGAACTCGCCGAGAAGCTTGTCGTAGGAGAACTTCGCGTTGGTGGAGTCGGCGTCCATGCGCAGGATTTTAGCGTTGGGGAGGAGCTCGGCGAGGTCGCGCTCAAGGCGCTGGGTGCCGAATCCCATGCGGGACAGGTGAGGGGAGCCGCACTCGGGGCAGGCGGCGGGCTGCTTCTGCCTGTGTCCGCACCAGTGGCAGACGAGCTCTCCGTCGTCGTAGTTGCCGGGGTTTGCGTGGTAATTCATGGCGACGCTGCAGCGGGGGCACTTGACCGCCGCGCCGCAGATGCGGCAGGAAACAAAATTATTATACCCGCGGCGGTTGAGGAAAAGCACGGCCTGCTTGCCTTCGCCGACGGTTTTTTTCAGTTCATCCGAGAGAATGCTGCCCAGCGGGTCGATATTTCCCGCCTGTGCTTCGGGGCGCATGTCGGCGACGGTGACTGAGGGAAGGGGGGTGCCGCCGTAACGGCCGGCGAGCTTCAAGAGGGTATATTTACCCTCGACGGCCTTCTGGTAGCTTTCGACTGAGGGGGTTGCGGAGGCGAGGAGGAGGAGGGCGCGGTTGTTAGCGCAACGCCAGCGGGCGACGTCCCGGGCGTGGTATTTCGGGTCGGCGTCGGATTTGTAGGTGTGCTCCTGCTCTTCGTCGATGATTATGAGGCCAAGGTTTTTCACGGGCGAGAAGACGGCTGAGCGGGTGCCTACCACAAGGTCGGCCTCGCCGCGCTTTATTTTATTATATGCGTCGAGCCGCTCACCGGCGGAAAGACCAGAATGAATGAGGGCGACGCGGCAGCCGTAGCGCGAGCAGAAGATGCCGACCGACTGGGGGGTCAGCGAGATTTCGGGGAGAAGCAGGATTGCCGAGCGGCCTGAGGCGAGGACTTCGTCGATGAGTTTGACCATTACGCAGGTCTTGCCGCTGCCGGTGACCCCGTGGAGCAGGGCTGCTTTGGCCTCGCCCGAGCGCGACAGGGCGACAAGGGATTTATAAGCTTCGTCCTGCTCGGGGTTGAGTATATAATCTGTGTCGGTTGTGTTTTTTTCGGCTGAGTAGGGTTCGCGGTAGGCCGTTTCGCGGCGGATATTTATGATTTTCCGGTCGGCGAGCGTCCGTATCTGCTGGCGGGTCGCCCCGGTTTTCTCTGCCAGCTCGTCTAAACTGAGCTCGGGGGACCTCAGCAGCTCGGCGACGATTTTTCGCTGGGTTTCGCTGCGCAGAATGCCGGTGTTAGGCTTTGCAGAGGCCGCAGCGGCGGCGTCCTCGCTTGAGATGGCGAGCGAGCAAAGCTCGCGGTAGCCCTCGCGCCCGCCGTCTTTGATGTCGACGCCGCGGGCGATGAGACCGGCGTCCATAAGGCGCTTAACCGAAGATTCGGCTGATTTGCCGAATTTGGCGATAAGGTTTTCCTCGGTAACCTTTTTTCGTTCGTATATGTAGCCGCAGATCTCGGCGTCGCGCCCGGATGCAGGGGCGGCGGGGCTTTCAACGGCCGGACGGTAGAACTCGACAAGCCGCGACATGGCGGCCGCCGGGATCATGGAATGCACTGCGTCGCCGATAGTACAGAGCGTCTGCTCCTTGAGGTAGAAACAGAGGCCGAGCAGCTCTTCGTCGAGAAACATGCTGTCGGGGCAGACTGAGTCTATCGGTTTTATTTTTCCGTCGGTTGAGGGCGAGTCGGAAAGGTTTGTAACAAGGGCGAGCCGCCGCCTGTTACCCTTGCCGAAAGGCACGGTAACAAAAGCGCCCCGGGAGATACCGGGGCGCAGTTCTGCGGGAACATAATAATCAAACTCCCGGTCGAGAGAGTATGGTATGTCGTCTGTGAGGCATACCTTTGCGTACTCGTGCAGCGAGTTTTCGCGCATCGCCGGCGTTTCAGTTGCCGGGCTTGTGCTCGACAATGGCATACTCGCCGTTGTAAATGCGGTTGATGGCGTTTTTGACCGCCTTTTCGTCGCGGTATTCCTTTTCGATCATGGCCATAAGAGGCTTGTCGGTCTCCTTGTTGCCGGTGAGCGACTTTTCGGCGACCTCGCGCTGCTTCACGTACTCGTCGGTAATGAGGCGGGCGCATTTCGAGGTGGCCAGGGCCAGCTCGTAACGGTTGTATTTGCCTTTGGTGAGATCATTTATTGTTGGGTAAAGCATTTTGGTTACTCCTTAAGGTTTATGTTGATTTGAAATTATAATCTTTGGTGCAGGGATACATAAATATTATTGACTTGATATGGAATACTCAGGCGTCGGGGGTGTCGGATTCTTCAGCGGTCTCCTCTCCCGAGGCGCGCGCGGCAATTTTTTCGGACGGGAGAGCTGACATTATGACGAGCTCGGTGTCGGTTACTATTATGGCGCGGGTTTTCTTGCCGCAGGTGAGGTCCACCGCACGGCTGTCGTCCTTCGCGTCCTGGATGAGGCGCTTGACGGGGGCGGACTCTGGGGAGGCAATGAGAACTATGCGCTCGGCAGCGACAAGGTTTCCGTATCCGACATTTACGAATTTCATATTTACTCCGATTTTGAGGATGTTTATTATTCTATGTTCTGAATCTGTTCGCGGATTTTTTCAAGTTCGCACTTACAGTCGACCACAAGGCGGGCAATAGCGGCGTTCTGGCACTTGGAGCCGACGGTGTTTACCTCGCGGTTCATTTCCTGGATGAGGAAATCAAGCTTGCGTCCGGCCGGCTCCTTTGAAGAAGCGATGGCCCCGAACGCCTCAAGATGCGATCCAAGGCGCACCAGCTCTTCATCGACGGCGACTCTGTCGGCAAAAAGCGCGCATTCGGTGAGCAGGCGGTTCTCGTCAACTGTTACTCCGTTATCTGCGAGTATCTGGCGCAGGCGCTCCTCTATTTTCTGGCGGTATCCGCCGATGTCGGCTTTCGACAGGGCGGAAATTTCCGCTGCATATGAGGAGATAAGGTTAAGTTTTGTTTTTATATCGGCCTCAAGCCTGGCACCCTCGGCCTGACGAGCGGCCATGAAGACATCGGCGGCTTTGTCGAACACTGTCAGTATCTCCTGCCAGTCGCGTTCGGCGTCGTCCTCGGGCTTGCTTATCTTAAAAAGATCCCGGTTCTGGGCTGCCGACATGACGGTAATGTCGTCGGGAAGGCTGAATTCGTCGCGCAGACGAATTAGCGCCGCGATATATCCGCGGGCGTAGCCTTCGTCCAGTGTTACCGACACGTCTTCGGAATCGACCACGTCGACGCTGATATTCACGTCGACCTTACCGCGGCTGATGCCTCTTGACTGAAGATAGGGCTTGACCTTCTCCTCAAGGTACATGTATGCGCGGGGAAGTCTTACCGAGCAGTCGAAATAGCGGTTGTTGACCGACCGGAGCTCGACGGTTATATCCTTTCCGCCGACCGTTTCGCGGCAGCGGCCAAAGGCTGTCATGCTTGTGAACATCGTTTCCCCCAAATTGGTATATATAATTATTTTAATACATTTTATATCCCGTGTCAAGGAAAATAAATATTTTTACAGGATTGGCCGGGGCGGAGGCCGGTGGATGACAGTAAATTCTTGCTTTCGACAGTTGATTATGGTATAATTTGTGCAAATATAAACGGTTATTGCTACGGGGTCGGCGCAATTATGTTGTAGGGGCCGATTCAATATCGGCCCGCCGTTCTCCGGCGATATCGAACTTGGGATGCGGGGATGCGGGGATGCGGGTGTGACTCTCTTGTCACGTGGCAAGAGAGTCACCAGAGAAACACGCGGAAAGGAACCGATGGTTCCTCTCCGGACTCCTCCTTCGGCTAAGACATAAGTGCATCGGCTCGGCAGCGTGTACGCCGGCGGGAATTATGCAACTTACACTTAATTGTAAGTTTTGCTTGTGACTTTCGCTGCGGCAGCGAGCGGTAAGGTGAATAAAGTAGTTTTAAGGGCCTCTTGAGCGACTGTGATGGAGGGGGAATCGGAGATTGCAGATAGACAAATAAATTTTTGCTGAATATAATAACATAAAACGAATAATTAATAAAAAAGGGGCGAAGCCCCGGGAAAGGCTTTGGAATGAATAAATTCAGGGAAATACCGGTCGAGATGGCGAGCAATATTTTTAGTCTCATCGGAAAAGACTGGATGCTGATAACGGCAGCCAGGGAAGGCAAGGTAAATACGATGACGGCCAGCTGGGGCTGCGCCGGAATACTCTGGAACAGGCCGGTCTGTGTCTGTTTCATCAGGCCGCAGCGCTATACATACGGTTTTATAGAGGCGTCTGACAGCCTGTCTATGTCGTTTTTCGACGAAAAGTATAAAAAAGCGCTTGCTTACTGCGGCGCTAAGAGCGGCCGCAACTGCGACAAATTCGCTGACACCGGACTTACGCCGGTGTTTTACGACGGGACGCCATATATCGACGAGGCAAAACTGGTGCTCGTCTGCCGGAAGCTCTACGCCGATGATTTAAAAGAGGAAAAATTCATCCTGCCGGAGCTGCTTTCAAATTACCCGATACACGATTTTCACAGGTTCTATATCTGCGGGATTGAGAAGGTGCTCACCCGGGAGTAGGGCTATAAATAAAACCCGCCGGGGGCGGGTTTTATCAGATTGTAGATCAAACAGATAATGATTATGCAATATGACGGATTGATTGCCTCCCCTATCAGGGGAGGTGGCGCGTGCCGAACTTGTTCGGATGCGACAGGAGAGGTTAAAATGAATTCTTTATAAAATAAAACCTCTCACCGCTTCGCGGAGCTCCCCTATTAGGGGAGCCATTGTTATTTTATACAAATCATAAACCTTTTGTCTACAATCTAAAAACCCGCCGGGGGCGGGTTTTAGGATACGCGGCTTCTTTGGAATAGAAGCTGATTTCTTCTAAATCGGCAAGAAACTTTATATAAAATTATTGTTGAATTTGTTTGAAAGCTTTTGCGGAGCTTTTCTCGAAAAGCGACCGTAACCTCTTACCTTAGCGCGCCGGCTTCTGCTGCTACCATATCATCAAGCTCGTGCAGGCTTACGGCGCCGGCGGTGCGGCTTATGACTTTACCGTCTTTTAAAGCGACAAAGGTCGGGACGCTTTTTATTTCGTATTCGCTGACAAATCCGGGGTTTTTGTCAGCGTCGACAGTGAAAATATCAATATCCGGCCGTTTTTCTGAGAAGCGGTCCAGCGACTGTTTCATGGCGCGGCAGGTCGGACACCATTCGGTGTAAAATTCGATAAGGACGGTTTTTCCGGGCTGATCGACGGCGCCGGATTCTTTGTCGTGAAGGTCTTGTATGGGCATATTTAATATTTCCTTTACTTCGGGATTGTTTTTTATTAGTATGCCCGCGGACCGATGAGGAAAACAGGAGCTTCAAGGCAGCGGCGTATTTTTCAGGTCAATTTTGAAGTTAAATGAAAAAGCCCCGCGGGACGCATTTTTGTGCGCTGCCGCAGGAGCTTTTTTTGAGTTATTTCTTTTCGTCTTCGTTGTCTTCGTCAGACTCTTCAAAGAGGGTTGCGAGTTTCTCGCCGCAGGACGGGCAGACCAATTCCTCGGGGTCGGATTCGCAGTCGAAGGTTACCGTTTCGCCGCAGTTGGGGCATTCAACCTCGCAGCAGCTACCGTTGCAGCAGTCACATCCATCATCTTCGTGGCCGCAGCAGTCGCACTCTTCATCCTCGTCTTCGTCCTCATCATCGTCGCAGTAGAGGTCTTCTTCGACGGCGCCGAGATCCTCGTCGAGCTCCTCGACGTAGTCGTTGAGGTACTGGAGGTCTTCGTCCATCTCCTCGATGGATTTGGCCATGTCGCCGACCAGGTCGATCAGGGCTGCGATGAGTTTGCCTTCTGTGGTGTTCTTGTCGTAGCCAAGGCCGTCTGCAAGGCCCTTCAGATATACTGCTTTTTCGTTGACAGTCATTTTCTTGTCCACCTTTCAATTTTGTTTAGAAATTCTGAGAGTTTGCCGTCAAATCTTCTGCACCGGCAAAGGCCGGCGGGGCAAGCTCTCTTAACAAGGATATTAACCCTTGCTCGCTTATGCGCGGGACAGGTATTCGCTGGTGCGTGTGTCAATCTTGATTTTGTCGCCAGGGCCGATGAAGAGGGGCACCCTGATCTGTGCGCCGGTCTCAAGCGTTGCCGGCTTGAGGGTGTTGGTCGCAGTGTTGCCGGCAAAACCCGGCTCGGTGTCATTGACAACGAGTTCGACGAATGTGGGGGGCTCGATCCCGAAGACATTTCCCTTGTAGGAAATAATCTTGCAGATCATTTCTTCTTTAACGAACTTGAAGTTGTCGGGCAGTTTGTCCTTGTTGATCGGCATCTGTTCGAATGTCTCAAGATCCATGAAGTAGTAAAGGTCTCCGTCGTTGTAGGAATACTGCATGTCCTTGCGGTCGATGTAAGCGCTTTCAAATTTATCTGTGGGTGAAAATGTTCTTTCCACTACTCCGCCTGTGATTACATTTCTAATCTTGGCGCGCACGAAAGCTGCGCCCTTGCCGGGTTTCACATGCTGGAACTCGATTATCTGGAATACGCTGCCATCCATCTCGAAGGTTATGCCATTTCTGAAATCACTTGCTATTACCATAATATGCCTCCAAACAGTGTTTCTTATACATTTGTATGCGAAACTGGCAGTCAACTCCCGCGTTTTCGCAGTTACATTATATTGTACTACAATTACGGGTGCTTTTCAAGGGGGTTTTATCAAAATATGCCCTTATATGTGAGAATTTTTACGGCAATTACAATATTATATAATAATTTATAATTGGAAAATATCATTGGATGTGATATAATAATATTGGTAAAACCTGCATTGGGGGGTACGATTGTGAAAATATTACGCGCCAGTTCAGTTTTATTTTTGCTGATAATACTTGCTGTTATGCAGTACGCGGGCTGTGGAAAAAACAATTTTAAAACCGGACTTACAAATCTGCCGGATACCGCAGCGCCGGAATCTACGCTGCAAAACGGAACAGAACCGCCCCAAACAACTGATGCCGCAACGACAAAAGGCAACGGCGGGCTGCCGGAGCCGCTTACCGACATGTCGTGGACGTCGGAGGCCGTAAGGCTGCGAAAAACGCTTTATGCGGAATTGACACCGGATAACAACCCATCGCGCAGGCAGCTTAATTACTCAGGCTACGGCCCCGATTTTCCTGTCGCCGGGAAAATATATTTTACAAGCCTGGCGAAAGCAATAATAGGCACCGCCGGTGAGGATGAGGAAATGTATTTCTTTGTCGGAGTTATGGATTATTCGGATAACGCGAAAAATGCCGATTACTACGGTTATTTGTATAATAAGGATGGAACGCTGTCAGGCCTCAGAAACGAAAGCCAGGCGGCGGCAACAGAGCTGCGGCTTTATGTGGAAAAAGCCAGGGCTTCGCTGAAAATTACTTACGACGAGATTCAGAACGACACGCGATTTAATGAGCTTTTGAGTGCGTATGCCGGTAAATTGCTGATTTATGAGCGCGCCGCGGCCGAGGCCAAATATTCAGAGACATATAATTCCGATTATCTTGCGCGCTGCCACGATTATATAAGCTATTTTGAAGGGATTGGCTTTTTACAGCTGGGCGATATCAGCGATATCGACTGGCAGTTCCGCCTGTCGACTGTTTCATCGGTTTCTATTGGATATATTGCGGGAAGGGTCGATTTTGCGGTTTCGGGTACACTTGACGACCTTGAAAAGCTTTGCCTTGAGCTACCGTCAAGCAAATATGGACTATTTATTTATGCAAGCTCTCCTGACGGTTATTTTTTCGAACATAACGCGCCGGTCGGTACATATTCGCGTATGTCAGACATCGTGACAAAGCAATTGTTTTATTACCCGCCGGACTGGCGCGGGCAGATTTATTACTCATGTCAGGAGCTCGGCATATACGAGAGGATCTGGTGCGACTGATCCCGGGAGCCTGCCGTTTTGCGGCGGGCTTTTTTCAGCCTTGTATTGAAAAAACAAAAATTATATGTTATACTCATTCATATGACAAAATTTGTATTTACGGAGGCTTTTTGCTGAATAATGTTATCGACCATTTGCGGCGCGGGACTTTACGGCATCGACGGCTTTATGGTTACCGCCGAGTGCGATGCATGCGACCGGCTTCCGGAATTTGAAATTGTCGGCCTGCCCGACGCCGCTGTCAAGGAGGCGAAGGAGCGGGTGCGCACAGCCTGCGAGAACAGCGGCTGGCGCTTTCCCGACATGGCGCTCACCGTCAACCTTGCCCCTGCCGACAGGCGGAAAGAGGGCTCGGGGTTTGATCTGCCGATATTGCTCGGGATTTTGCGCTGCGCGGGAGTGATAAAGCCTGAAATTGATCTTAATTACCGCTGCTTCGCCGGGGAGCTTTCGCTCTCGGGAGGCGTGCGGGGGGTGCGGGGTGCGCTTTCAATGTGCGCCGCGGCGCACGACGCGGGAATGCGCGAGTTTTACGCCCCGGCGGAGAATGCCACAGAGGCCGCGGCGGTGGGGGATATAACGGTTTATTCTGTGGGTAACGTGGGGCAGCTGATTGCTCACCTCAACGGAGACGTGCCCCTGGTGCCGGTTAAACGGACGATGAGCGCCGATACTGCGGCGGGCGGCGATGCGGGGCTGGATTATGCCGACGTACGCGGTCAGCTGATGGCCAAGCGCGCCATGGAGATCGCCGCGGCGGGCGGGCACAACATTCTTCTCATCGGTCCGCCGGGGACCGGTAAGTCGATGATGGCCAAGCGCCTGCCGGGGATACTGCCCCCCCTGACCTTTGATGAAGCGATTGAAACAACAAAGATACATTCTGTCGCCGGCACGCTGCCCGGGAACGTCTCGCTGCTCGGCGTTCGGCCTTTCCGCTCGCCGCACCACACGATGTCTGCGGTGAGCCTGGTCGGGGGCGGTATTTATCCCCTGCCCGGAGAGGTATCGCTCTCTCATAACGGGGTGCTTTTCCTGGACGAGCTCCCCGAGTTCCCGAAGCAGGTCACAGACGCCCTAAGACAGCCTCTTGAGGACCGGAAGGTAACAATAACCCGGGCCAACGGCCGGGTGACTTACCCATGTTCATTCATGCTGGTCGGCGCGATGAATCCCTGCCGCTGCGGGTATTTCGGACACCCGACGAAAAAATGCACCTGCCGACCTGACGACGTCAAACGCTATATATCGCGTATCAGCGGGCCCCTGGTCGACCGGATGGACATACAGATCGAGATGCCGTCGCTGTCTTATGACGAAATTTCCACCCCCGCAGCTGCCCCCGAGACCTCGGCCGCCATAAGAGCGCGCGTTGTGGCCGCCCGGGCTTTTGCCAGGGAGCGGATGGGGGAGGGCGCTGTTTTCTGCAACGCTCAGCTGACCCCTGCCGGAATACACAAGTACTGTACACCCGATAAAAGCGCCTCGGCCCTCTTGCGCTCGGCTTACGATACCCTCGGACTCTCGGCCCGCGGATACGACCGCATACTGCGGGTCGCACGGACTATAGCTGACCTCGATAAGAGCGAAATAATCCGCGATGTCCACATCGCCGAGGCGGTGCAGCTGCGGAGCCTGGACAGGAAGTATTGGGGGTAGGGAACGGGGAACGAGGATACGCGGCTTTCTTGAAAGAAAGCCTGGCAAAGAACTTTTCAGGAAAAGGATTAATTGCTCAACTATACTTTCTGTACGGTCGCGAACAACGGCGGCGTGATTGGGCCCCACAGCGCTCCGCGATACTCGCGGAGAGAGTGAAATGCACTCCGTGCGTGAAATTTGCACTTCGTGCAAGTGAAATCCGCTTCGCGGGTGAAATGTGCTGCGGCGCGATAAGGATGGATAGGGCACATCAAATTATATTAAACAGAATTTTGCACCCTATCAGGCGAGCCTCACGCCGGAGCGTAAAATTACGCGAAGGCCGGCTGTACAAAGGTTTTAGTATAGGACGCTTTACAGCGTGTAAAGAATGAATTAAGTGTAAGTGTTATAATTCCCGCCGGCGCACACGCTGCCGAGCCGGTACTCTTATGGCTTCTGAGCACCAGAAGGAGGAGTCCGGAGAGGAACCATGGGTTCCTTTCCGCGTGTTTCTCTGGTGACTCTCTTGCCACGTGGCAAGAGAGTCACAAAACGTACCTTCGCATCCACGCAACCAAGGTTCGATAACGCCGGGGAACGGAGGGACGGGAAACCCGTCCACAACGGGATAAAACCTCTCCGTCAGCCTGCGGCTGCCACCTCCCCTGTTAGGGGAGGCTAGGAGCGGGGGACGGATAGCCAGGGCGGCGGGCGGATAATATCCGCCCCTACGGTTCGATAAAAAACATTTTAAAATAACAATATATAATATACAATAACTATTGCAATACAAAACCAAGGAGGCCGGAAGTGCTCTTTTCATCTCTTGAATTCCTTTATTTATTCCTGCCTGTCACCCTCATTATATATTTCCTCTCCCCCTTCCGCTGGCGCAACCTCATTCTGCTTGCCGTCAGCTTGATTTTCTACGGCTGGGGGGAGCCGGTTTATGTTTTTCTCATGGTTTTCACCATCACTGTCGACTATATTTTCGGGCGGCTGATAGAGACGCGGCTCGATGACAAAAAGAAAGCGCGGCGGTATCTCGTCGCGGCGATAGTTATAAACCTTGTGATACTTGGGTTTTTCAAGTACGCCGGGTTTGTTGTATCGAACCTTGCACATATTCCGGGGCTCGGGGGCATAAGTGTACCTGATATTTCGCTGCCGATCGGTATTTCGTTCTATACATTCCAGGCGCTCTCTTACGTTATTGACGTTTACCGCCGGGACACCCGCGCACAGAAGAGCCTTATCAACTTCGGCGCCTATGTGACGCTATTCCCGCAGCTTATCGCGGGCCCCATCGTCCGTTACCGCGACGTTGACGACCAGCTGACCAAGCGGGAACACTCGGTCAACATGGCGATGTCGGGCATCCGGACCTTCACCGCCGGGCTGGCGAAAAAAGTGCTGCTGGCCAACAGTGCCGGCGAATTATGGAAGTACTTTTCGGGGCTGCCCCAGGGCGAGCTGACAGTTGCCGGGGCCTGGCTCGGGATAATCTTTTACACTTTCCAGATTTACTTTGACTTTTCGGGATATTCGGATATGGCGATAGGGCTTGGCAGAATCTTCGGATTCAGCTTCCTTGAGAACTTCAATTACCCCTATGTCGCAAAAAGTATCACTGAGTTCTGGCGTCGCTGGCACATATCGCTTTCCTCGTGGTTCCTTGAGTATGTATACATCCCGCTGGGCGGAAACCGCTGCGGCAGGGCGCGCACTTATTTCAACCTTTTCGTGGTCTGGCTGCTCACCGGCCTCTGGCACGGAGCCAGCTGGAACTTCGTTATCTGGGGACTTTATTATTTTGTTATTCTCTTTATTGAAAAGGCCTTTCTCGGAAAGTGGATCGGGAAGCTGCCGGGGGCTTTGCAGCATGTCTACGCGCTCTTTTTTATTATCGTAGGCTGGCTGATCTTCGTTTTCGACGGCTCGGGCGGGCTTGATATTGCCGACGGGTTCCGTTATTTCGGGACGATGTTCGGCGCAGGCGGGGCGGGATTTATAAGTTCGGCCGACGTCTGGGACATTTTACGCAGCGCGCTGATTATCGCCGTGATGATTTTTGCATGCACGCCCATCGCCCGCCGCGCTTTCTGGGATGCTTACGGAAAGAAACGCTGGCTGCCCTATGTTTCGGGAGCCCTCTGCGTCGCGGCGCTTATAGTCTGCACGGCATACCTGGTTGATTCATCATTTAATCCCTTCCTTTATTTCAGGTTCTGATAAAATTAAGGCCGTTAAGTGACGGCGTGAGGAAAAGTCATGACGGAATTATTGAGCAGATTCATAAAAAACCGCGAAAACCTCTCGGATCCCGCGGTACGCCGGGCTTACGGTACTATGGCAAGCGTCGTCGGGGTGGCGGTCAATCTTATTCTGTTCGCCGGAAAGCTGACTGCCGGGACGCTGTCGGGAGCTATTTCAATCACCGCCGACGCTTTCAACAACCTGTCTGACGCCGGCTCGCAGATCATTTCGCTGGTCTCGTTTAAAATTTCAGCCAAGCCGGCCGACCGGGGGCACCCGTTCGGGCACGCGCGGATTGAATATGTCGCCTCGATGATAGTTTCGTTTCTCGTGCTACTGGTGGGGTATGAGCTTTTCACTGGATCGGTCAGCAAGCTGATTCACCCGGTGCCGCCCTCCCGCGAGAAGTGGCTGCTGACGCTTGCCGTGCTCGCCGCGTCGGTGCTGGCCAAGCTCTGGCTCGGATTTTTCAACTGGCGGCTCGGGAAGAAGATCGATTCGTCGGTAATGAAGGCGACCACGGCCGACTCGCTCTCGGACGCATTGTCTACATTTGCGGTGCTCATCGGCATGATAATCTACCTGATTTCTGGCTGGGTGAGGGTGGATGCCATAATGGGTATTGCGGTGTCGGTTTTGATTTTTGTCGCCGGAATTAAGATTCTGAACGATACAAAGAACTCGATTCTCGGCGAGGCACCGTCAGACGAGATTGTGAGCGGCATACGGCGTGTTGTCGGGGAGTATCCCGGGGCACTGGGTATTCACGACATGGTGATACACAACTACGGACCCGGGCGGGTCATCGCGTCGCTTCACGTCGAGGTCGACGGCAAGGGGGACATTTTCGAGCTTCATGAGATGATAGACAACATCGAAAAAGAGATTAACACCGAACTCTTAATCGAGGCCACGATACACATGGATCCGGTGGTCACCGACGACGAATGTGTTAATATTTTGAGGGAAAAGACTGAGGAGGCGGTGAGGCTTGTCGACGTGAGGCTCAGAATTCACGATTTCCGCTGCGTGACGGGTGTGTCGCGTACCAACCTGATCTTCGATGTGGCGGTGCCCTTTGAGGTGAAGCTGCCCGACAGCGAGATATGCGCGGCGATACGGGCCGAGATCAAGAGGATGGATACGGGGTATAACGCGGTGATTACGGTGGACAGGGAATAAATAATAGAGCCTGCCGCTTTATGCGGTAGTGTAGACGAAAGGATACGCGGCTTCTTTGAAATAGAAGCTGATTTCTTCGAAATCGGCAAGAAACTTTATATAAAAATAGCCAAATAAAACACTTTATATATTGCTCACAACTATTTAAATGGTTAAATTGCTTGAAAGCTTTTGCGGAGCTTTTCTCGAAAAGCGACCGTAACCCTTATGTCTACAAACTGAATAGAGCCTGCAGCGTCAACGACGCTGCAGGCTCTATTCTTTCACTTAATTTTTTTGCTGAGCTCCTCGTTAATTATGGTTTTTTTGAATTTCGTTTTTTATAAACTCTTCGGTAATATTTTGAAATGCATTTTTTATTAACGGATATTCCACATTCGTAATCACTTTTGCATAATATACAGTTCCGGGTTCATAATCTTTTACCTGTATTGTATCTAAATAGAGTTCTATTACAGCATAACCTGTTATGTGTTCTTCATTCTTAAGAATGATGTCAATATATGTTTTTTCATTCACAATATATCCGTCGTTTATATTACGCCAATAAATGTTTTCAGGGCTGTTTAAGTTCAACGTTTTACCATAACTTATAACGTGACCCTCTTCAAGCAATATAAGTTCACCGTTGTCAACGGTTATACAAATTTCCGTGCCTGCCACTGTGTTTGAAAATTTAAAAGGAAGTCCTGGAACGCAATTTACACCGGCTGACCAGCCATAATTCCATGGAAACTCAATACCATCCGATAATCTTATTTCCTTCATTAAGTCTCCTTCAAATGCATAAGTTGTTATGGTTAGTGATCCCGTCATTTGTTTTGGATTCTGAAAATTGCACCCATTTATTAAATTAATTGATGTAATGATTATAAAAATAAACACTTTTTTCATAATAACCACCAGATACACCTCAAAATAATAATATAGTAAATATTTATCACATTCATCATAACATACTTATTTCATTTTATCAATAAGAATTTTAAATGAATTATTTTTATTTATTCTTGCAATTTAAACAGCATAGTGATATAATATATAGCATTATTCCAGGCGGAGAAGGTGAGACACATGCAATATTACAATGATAATATTTCACATTCAGATAACAGACAGGTAACGAAAGCCTTGTTTGAGAAGTTTGTGGGCGAGGCGAAAAACGCATATTCAATCCCGGAGCAGGCTTTCGACAATTACCGCGTAAAGCGAGGGCTGCGCGAAGCCGACGGCACCGGAGTTACAGCCGGCGTGACAAAAATAGGAAACGCGCACGGATATATTGTCAACGAGGGAGAAAAAGTCCCCGACGACGGGGTGCTCGAGTACCGCGGCTACAATATTACCGACCTTGTGGAGAGCTACGCAAAAGAGGGCAGATACGGCTTTGAGGAGTGCACTTACCTCCTCTTCTTCGGCTCGCTGCCGAGCCCGGAACAGCTTGCCGACTTCAACATCCTACTCGACTCTTACCGCCGTCTGCCGCCCCGCTACACTGAGGATATACTCATGAAGGCGCCCTGCCGTTCGCTGATGAACAAGATGTCCACCGGTATACTGGCCCTTTATGCCTACGACGAAAACCCCGACGACACAAGCCTTGAGAACATGCTCCGCCAGAGCGTGGAGATCACCGCCCGGATGCCTGTAATCGCGGCCCACTCGTATGCGATTTTCAAAAACTATTTCTGCGACCGCAGTCTGCATTTGCACAACCCGCGCCCCGAGTTCTCGACCGCACAGAACTTTTTGCGCGTGCTGCGCTCTGATAAATCGTTCACAGAGGAAGAGGCGCACCTGCTCGACCTCTGCCTGGTGATTCACGCCGAGCATGGCGGCGGAAACAACTCCACCTTCGCCTGCCGCGTGCTCTCATCTTCGGGAACCGATACATATTCGGCAATCTCGGCCGCGGTGGGATCCCTTAAGGGGCCGCGCCACGGAGGAGCTAACATCGAGGTCCAGGGCATGTTCGACAATATTAAGGAAAACGTCACGAACAGGAAAGATGACGGAGCTGTTTCGGATTACCTGTTGAAAATTCTTAAAGGCGAAGCTTATGACGGCTCCGGTCTTATTTACGGCATGGGTCACCCGATCTACACTGTTTCCGACCCCCGCGCCGTTATGCTCAAGAAATACGCAAGGGAGCTTGCAGGGGTTAAGGGTTACTCGGACGACTTCGAACTGCTGGAGCGGATCGAGCGGCTGACCCCCCAGGTTTTCAATAGTTATAAAAATACAAACAAGCCGATGTGCGCAAACGTCGACCTTTACTCGGGCCTTGTTTACCGAATGCTCGACATTCCGGTTGAGCTCTACACACCGCTTTTTGCAATCGCCCGCGTCGCCGGATGGTGCGCCCACCGCATGGAGGAGTACAGCACCGCGCACAAGATCATCCGACCGGGATACAAATGCATTGAGCACGAGCACGAATATATGCCTTTAAAAAACAGATAAGATAAGGGTTTTCGGGAAAAATAAACTTCATATAAAGCAAAAAAATGACAGGGCGCTGTAAAAAAATCAGCGTCCTTTCCTTTTATTTATGTGTATTTGACAGGCGTCTTCGGGCAAAATAAGATTGATTCCAGAAAAGAAAAAAACTGACGGAAAATATTCGGAAATAATGGATTACGCATACAGTATTGTATAATAAGTATAAAGACTGACGATTATATCAAGAAGAAATGCGCCAAAATGCCAAAAATATCATTGACAAATAAACCAACGGTTGTTATAATGATTATTGAAAATATATACAATATTTTTAAAGGAGGAAATCCGCGACAAGCGGAATCAGCAGCCTATGAAAAGAACGACGAGACTGATAGCCATGGTATCAGCGGTACTTATGATTCTGATCGGCATGGCCGCCTGCAGGGACCCGGGAGAGGGAACAGATGTCACCACTTCGGGTATCGAGACGAACGGCACCGAGACCACAAACAGCAACATTGACTCCAAGGGATATCTGAAGGACAATCTTCCCGAAGATCTTGATTATAAAAACGCAGATGTGAACGTTCTTTACTGGTCTGACGCAGAAAGACCGGAATTCGTTGTCACAGAGGGCATAACGGGAGACATTGTCAAAGACGCCATAATCGAACGCAATACAAAAATTGAGGAACGCCTCGGTGTCAAACTCACTTTCATAGGCCAGGAGGGCGATAACGGAGCGCGCGGCGATTTTGTGAACAAGGTCATGAGCAGCTATAAGGCCGGCGACAGAGCCTATGACATTGTAGGCACCTACAGCCGTACCGCAGGTATGCTCTCAATACAGGGATACCTTGCCGACCTGCATTCGATAGAGGATAGCTATATCGACGAGTCGATGCCCTGGTGGCCGCCCTCTCTGCTTGAAACAGCCGGTGTCGGAGACGCTCTTTACTATATTTCGGGAGACGCTTCGACAAATACCCTGCATTTCATGTATACCATTTACTACAATAAGCTGCTTATTACAAACTACGGTCTCACCGACCCCACAGAGTACGTTCTGAACAACACCTGGACCCAGGACAAACTGATCGAGATGACCTCGAACGTCTATAACGACTTAGACGGCAGCAACGGCAAGTCCGAGGGCGACTTCTATGGGTTCACTACCATTTACTATGGCTGCGATGCTTTCTACACCGGTTCAAATATGAAACTGGTTGAACAGACCGGAGACAGCAGTCTGTTAAAGATTTCGGACGACTTCTACTCGGAAAAATGCATCAACCTTGTTGACCATCTCGGAAAATGGCTCAATACGAATGACTGCTATGTAAGCCGCTACGGCGGAGCGGTGAACTTCCAGGTTCCCTTCGTCAACGGAAACGCGCTCTTCTGCCAGAACAGAGTTTATATGGCCGACAACATGCACACCTCGGGGCTCAACGCGGTGGAGTGGAAGTACGGACTCGTTCCGACGCCTATGTATGACGAAAACCAGGCGGATTATGTAACCGTCACCGGCAACCCCTTCTCGCTTTACGGCATAATGAACGACTGTGAGGATAAGACCATGATGACAGCCGTTATCGAGTGCTGGGGCAGCGAGGCTTACCGTCTGACAACGCCGGCCCTCTTTGAAACCAACATGAAATATAAGTACTCTCAGGAAGAGGTTTCTGCCAAGATGTTCGATATTCTCCGCAGAACCCAGGTCTTCGACCAGGGACGCATTTTCTCGAACGACCTCACTTATATGAGCGAGCTTCCGAGCAAGGCGATGACCGACGGTAACTCATGGGCGGCAGGTATGAAATCCTATCAGAAGGTTCTTACGATGGCGATTAACAAAATCGTTGCCGCCTTCCAGAAGCAGCAGACGTAAGGATACGGTCGCTTTTCAAGAAAAGCTCCGCAAAAGCTTTCAAGCAATTTAACCAATAATTCCAATGCGAGCAATAGACATAAGCGTATTATTTGGTTGTAATATATAAAGTTTCTTGCCAGGCTTCTTTTCAAAGAAGCCGCGTATCCATCTGCAACCCCCGGATTTCCGGGGGTTTTTTTCTTTATCACAAAAGCGTATTTACAAAAGGCGGCGTTTAATATATAATGTAATCAAATTAACTAAATACAGAGGTAAACGCAAATGAGCATACCGCGTCCGGAGTATCCGAGGCCGCAGCTGCGCCGCCCGGCGGCAAGCTGGATGTGTCTTAACGGGGAATGGGAATACGAGACAGACAGAGCTGTTTCGGGTCGCGAAAGAGGACTTATGTCGGCAGCCTCTCTCCCTGAGAAAATAACCGTGCCGTTCTGCCGCGAGAGTCTGCTTTCGGGCATAGGTGACAAGGATTTTTGTGAGTCTGTCTGGTATCGGCGCGCCGTGACGCTGCCCGAGGGGTGGCTAAAAGGCGGGCGCCGCGTCATACTTCACATTGGGGCCTGCGACTATAAAACCGAGGTGTTTGTCAACGGCGAGTCTGTCGGGACGCATATCGGAGGATATGTATCCTTCTCGTTTGATATAACCTCAAAAATCAAGGGTCCGGAGAATGTAATCACCATCTCGGCCGAGGACAGACTGCGCTCCGGCCGTCAGCCGGGGGGCAAGCAGTCGCAGAGATACGCATCATACGGCTGCTCTTATACACGGACTACCGGTATATGGCAGACGGTCTGGCTTGAGAACCTGCCGGCGGGATATATCAGATATGCGAAGTATTACCCTGATATAAAAAATAAAAAGCTTATGATAGAGGCCTTCTGCGAGGGCTGCGACGGGCAGGCGCTCCTCGCCGAATCAACATACAACGGAAAGCCGACCGGCTCGGCCGGAGCGGTGATATCGGGCGGGCGCGCCATGATAGAGCTGAAACTCTTCGATCTTTACCTCTGGGAGGTCGGCGAGGGGCGGCTTTACGACCTTAAGCTGACGGTGGGAGCAGATTCCGTTGACAGCTATTTCGGAATGAGGACTGTTTCAGTTGAGGGCGGAATGATGCTGCTGAACGGCAAAAAGGTGTTCCAGCGCCTGGTGCTCGATCAGGGTTTTTATCCCGACGGAATTTATACCGCGCGCGAGGAGGGCGAGCTGATCGCCGATATACAGCGCTCGCTTGACTGCGGGTTCAACGGTGCGCGGCTGCACCAGAAGGTGTTTGAGCCGAGATTCCTCTACCACTGCGACAAGATGGGGTATATGGTCTGGGGCGAGCACGCAAACTGGGGACTCGATATAGCGAAGCCTGAAGCCTGGCAGGGATTTTTACCCGAGTGGCTCGAGGTGGTGGAACGCGACTTCAACCATCCGGCTATTATCGGCTGGTGCCCCCTCAACGAGACCCAGCCGAACCAGAATATTGAGTTTGTGAAAATGCTCGGAGCGATGACAAAGGCCCTTGACCCGACGCGGCTTTATATTGACACTTCGGGCTGGACGCACACTGTCGGCGTTACAGATATAATGGACTGGCACGACTACGACCAGAACCCCGAGACTTTCAGGGCGCGCTACCTGGCTGTTGCCGCCGGGGAGATGATAAATAACAAGCGCAATCCGAACCCGATCCGCCCGACCTTCGTAAGCGAGTACGGCGGGATACGCTGGGCCGAGAGCGAGGCCGGCTGGGGTTACGGAGAGGCGCCGAAGACCGGCGAGGAATTTATCGCGAGATTCAAGGGACTGTCTGAGGCTCTGCTTGAGAATCCGGCAATCGGAGGGCTCTGCTATACGCAGCTAACAGACGTCGAGCAGGAGGTCAACGGGCTTTACACTTACGACCGGAAGCCGAAGTTTGATCCGGGGGTGTTTAAGGCGGTTTTATCGCAGAAAGCGGCTGTTGAGGAGTAATTTATTGGTTTACCGCCTGCGCTTCCCGTCCCTGACTATCTGATGTCAGGGGTGTGAATGGGAGAGGGACCGCTGCAGCGGTGGGGGATTGGTTATTAACTTTACCGTTTTTTCGGCGTATCAAACCTCGAATACGGAGATGCGGAGATACGGTTTGTGGCTCTCTTGTCTCGTGACAAGAGAGTCACCAGAGAAACACGCCAAAGGGAACCGCGTGGTTCCCTCTGGACTACCCTCCTGCTGTCTATCGGGTTTGTTCTCGGTGTGCTGACGTTTGATTAATATCAAGGTGCCCGCAGACGGTTTGATTAAACAACTTACACTTAATTGTTAGTTTAGCCTGTGACTTAAAGAGAGCGGTAAGGTGAGGCGTATATCAGCGGGCCTCATAATTTATCGTGGGGCGGGGGAATTGGGGAAAGCAGAAGGTTTTATTTTAGTATTTTTGTCGAGCATATACGTCCATCTTCGCCTTTGTAGGGGCGGATTCCATATCCCCCAGCCGTCTCCCGCACCTCTCGTTGCCTCCTGCCCCCCATGCCCGGGGTATCGGGAGTGTCGATAGGAGGGGGACCGCTGCAGCGGTGGGGGATTGGTTATTAAATTTACTGTTTTTCGGCGTATCAAACCTCGAATACGGAGATGCGGAGATACGGTTTGTGGCTCTCTTGTCTCGTGACAAGAGAGTCACCAGAGAAACACGCCGGAGGTGAACCGCGTGGTTCCCCTCCGGATGCCCCTCCTGCTGTCTATCGGGTTTATTCTCGGTGTGCTGATGTCTGATTAATATCAAGGTGCCCGCAGACGGTTCAATTATAACACTTACACTTGATTGTTAGTTTAAACTATGATTTAAAGTGAGCGGTAAGGTGAGGCGTATATCAGCGGGCCTCTTAATTGATCGTGAGGCTGGGGAATTGGGGAAAGTGGAAAATTCGGGTTAGTCCGTTAAGAGGTTTATATTTATTCTGATTTTGTTCAAAATAGGTTAAAAGTTTTTGGGAGGTTCGGAGCCCTTTTTTCAAAAAGGGCTCCGGCGGGGCCCGGGGCAGAGCCCCGCGTCTGGAAAGGAAACTATGGAAACAATGAACGCAGCTGTGCTGCATGCGGTTGGTGATTTAAGATATGAGAAGGTGCCGATGCCGGGAAGGGGTCCGGGGGAGGTACTCATGAAGGTTATGGCGTGCGGGGTCTGCGGGTCGGACATACCGCGTGTGTTTGAGAAGGGGACTTACCACTTCCCGACTATTCCGGGGCATGAGTTTGCCGGGCTCATTATTGAGGCGGACGAGTGTGATAAAGACCTTGTCGGAAAGAAAGCGGCGGTGTTTCCGCTTCTGCCCTGCAGAAAATGCGCGGCATGCGAAGTGGGCGAATATGTGAACTGCTCTGATTATGATTACTACGGCTCTCGCCGGGACGGGGGATTCGCAGAATATATTGCGGTCGACAAGCGCAATCTCGTCATGGTGCCCGACAGCCTCACATACGCCTGCGCGTCACTCTGCGAGCCGGGCGCTGTGGCGCGTGCCGCCGTGCGCCGGATGGATGTTCAGCTTGGAGACGTGGCAATAGTTTACGGCGCGGGTCCTATCGGACTAATTGCGGCTCAGTGGATACGCGAATCTGGCGCGGGCTGCGTGCGCATTGTGGACATAAGCGAGGAGAAGATAGAGTTTGCAAAAAAATTCGGCTTTCTGGCGTATGATGAAAAACGCGACGGAAAAGCTGACTGCGTTCTTGAGGGAACCGGAGTATCTCCGGCGCTGAACAACGCGATACTCTCGCTGAAGTCACACGGACGTCTTGTGCTCATGGGTAATCCGGCGAAGGATATGACAATCGCTCAGTCGACATATTCGCAGATTCTGCGCCGTGAAATCAACATGCGCGGGACCTGGAATTCTTCATACAACCAGACGATTAACGACTGGACCGAGACGGTCAGGGCAATGGTTTCAGGCAAAATTAAGTACGAGGAACTGATAACACACCGCTACCCGGTTTCAAAAACGTTTGAAGCGCTTGAAATGATGCGCGGACGACGTGAATTTTACACAAAGGTGACAATAATTAATGAATAAAGGAGCCGATATGACAATTAAAACAAACGGACTGCGGCATGTCGAACACCATGCCGACTTCTGCGTGGTCGGAGGGGGACTTTCGGGCATGTTCGCGGCGATCTCGGCGGCGCGGGAAGGCGCGCGTGTCGTTCTGATGCAGGACAGACCAGTGCTCGGGGGCAACGCCTCCAGCGAGATACGCATGTGGATTCGCGGCGCGTCGGGGTCGAAGGACCAGAAGATGAACCTCTCAAACCGGGAGACGGGACTTATTTCAGAGCTTGAGGAGGAAAACATCTTCATCAACCCCTCGCTCAACTATTCAATCTGGGACAGCGTGCTCTGGAACATGGTGAAGTCGGAAAAGAACATAACCCTGCTTCTCAACTGCTCCTGCGCCGACGCAGACATGGACGGGAACAAAATTGTCTCTGTCAAGGGCTGGCAGCTGACCACATACACCTGGCACACGGTTTATGCAAAGTATTTCGCAGACTGCTCGGGCGACTCAATTCTGGCGCCTATCACCGGCGCGCTTTACAGAGTCGGCCGGGAGGGGAACAGCGAATATAACGAGACGATAGGCCCGGCTGAGGGCGACCGGAAGACGATGGGTATGTCCTGCCTTATACAAGCGCGGGAGACCGATCATCGGGTGGAGTTCAGGGCCCCGAAATGGGCTCACGTATATCATAACGATTCAGATTTTGAATCTGTAAAGGGTGCTGAGGGCAGCGATTTTTCACACTGCTCAGCCGAGGCGAAGGCCAAGGCAAATGCTATTACCCGCACACACACCCTCGGGACCAACGGCACAAACTTCTGGTGGATAGAGCTGGGTGGCGAGAACGACAGTATACACGACACAGAGGAACTGCGCGACGAACTTTTAAAAATCGCATACGGAATCTGGGATCACATCAAGAACCACGGCGACCACAAGGCTGAGAACTGGGAGCTTGAATGGGTGGGATTTCTGCCGGGAAAACGCGAGAGCCGCAGATATGTGGGTCCGTACGTGCTGACCCAGGGCGACATTGAATCTGAGGGACATTTTGACGATATTGTCGCATACGGCGGCTGGCCGATGGACGACCACAACCCGGGAGGGTTTTACGCAAATCTTTCGGAGCCGGCCTCACTTCTACACCCCACGCCCTCGCCATACGGAATACCCTACAGGGTGCTTTACTCAAAGAATATAGCAAACCTCTTCTTTGCCGGACGCAACATAAGCGCCACCCACGCTGCGATGTCGTCTACCCGGGTTATGGGCACCTGCGCCGTTCTCGGGCAGGCAATGGGAACAGCCGCCGGAATGTGCGCGACGCGGAACATAACCCCGGATGGAATTTATGAAACACATATAAAGGAACTTCAGACAAAACTCGCTGACGCCGGCTGCTGGCTGCCCTGGAGAAAACGCGAAATACCGGCTCTTTCACTTCGCGCTGGCTTGAATCTGACCGATGCGGAACGTGCCGTTCTGTTCAACGGGATCGAAAGACCCACCGGCGAGGGGAAAAACTATATCACGCTGCCGACCGGCGGGGAAATAAAGTTCAGCTTCAGTAAGCCCGAGAGGGTGGAAGAGCTGCGGCTCTGCCTTGACCCGGATTTTTCGAGAGTTTCGGTTTCGGTCAACAAGAAAATGCGGGTGTTTGCCCAGAAGTCGTCAGTAGGACTTGATTTCAAGCCGATGAAGGTCGCCGCGACGCTGGTTAAAAAACTTGAGGTATATGCAGACGGCAGGCTGATTTACTCGGCCGACGACAGTCATCATTCACTCCTTAAGATTGCCATAGGATGCGAGGCGAAGGAAATCAGCGTGAAGTTTCTTGAGACCTGGGGCGCGGGTGAGGTCAACGTTTACTCGTGCGATATAAGATGACCTGACTGACAGCCTTCACTAACAGGAAAACCTCTCACCGCTGCGCGACAGTTGCTTGCAACTGCGCTCCCCTGTTAGGGGAGCCTGGGAACGAGTGGCTGGCGGTTTTGGGAAACCTTTCACCGCTGCGCGTCAGTTGTTTGCAACTGCGCTCAATTATCAGGAAAACCTCTCACCGCTGCGCGGAGCTCCCCTGTTAGGGGAGCCTTGGAACGGAGTGGCTTTTGGGAAACCTCTCACCGCTGCGCGGAGCTCCCCTGTTAGGGGAGCCTTGGAGTGAGACGGGGCAGTATTCACTACACAATTAAAAGTTTAATTCAGAAAGCAGGCAAAGAATGCGGTTATCGACTATGACAAACCTGTTCTACGAGAACAGGGAGGACGGTAAGAATTATCTCAACTCGGTAAGGAAGTCGCGCGAAGTCGGATTTAAGGTTATGGACTTCAACATGTGCCCCTTCCAGCGCAAGGAAACAGAGCTGCTCGGCGACGACTGGGAAGCGAAGGTTTATGAGATCGCAAATGAGGCGGCGAAGCTCGGCGTCGAGTTTTCGCAATCGCATCTGCCCTACCCGAAGGCGGCGGTGCGCCGCAAGTCTCCGGCCGACGAGGGCTGCGAGCAGAACGAGTTCTTCATCTGGGCGACAGAAAGAGCTATTAAGATCAGCGCAATTCTCGGAGTGAAGTGGGCGGTGGTGCATCCGGTGCAGGACATTGCTGAGAACGAGCTCGACCTCGGGGCAGACCTTAAATACAATCACTTAATATATGACAAGTATGTGGAGCTTGCGTCATCTCTGGGCGTCGGGCTGGCTTTTGAGAATATGGCAGACGTAGACGGCAGACGTCGGTTCGGTGTGACTCCCGACGAGCTGAACGCACTTATAGATTCCTATAATTCTAAGTTTGTCGGAGCATGCTGGGATTTCGGGCACGGAAACCGCTGCTTCTATGACCAGGCGAAGGTGTTGACAAAGCTCGGCAGCCGCCTGCACGCGACCCACCTTGACGACAATGTCGGCAAGGACGACCTGCACACGGTCCCCTTCTTCGGCACCATAAACTGGCCGGATACTATGAAGGCGCTGCGCTCGGTAAATTACCCCGGCGACCTTACATATGAGCTGAGCGTCTGCAAGAAAATGCCGGCGGAACTCGTTATGCCGACGGTTAAATACGCTTATGAAGTCGGACAGTATCTGATTAAATTATAACAAACGCACATTGCCGGAAAGTCCATACAGGACTTTCCGGCAATTAAGCTTGTAGACCAAACAGGTAATGATTATGCAATATCACGGATTGATAGCCTCCCCTATCAGTGGAGGTGGCGCTTGCCGAACTTATTCGGCTGGCGACAGGAGAGGTTAAAAAGAATTGATTATTATAAATAAAACCTCTCACCGCTTCGCGGAGCTCCCCTGTTAGGGGAGCCATTGTTAGGGGAGCCATTGTTAGGGGCCACAATATCACATAACCATAACAAGATGACCGCACCTCGGTTGAATTCCCCCATGTGTGAGTTTTATAATAATTATATATAAAAATCCATATCAGTAAAAGCTGCACCGGCAGCGGGGTATACAAAAATTATCACATGACGCCGGGCAGGACAGGATACTGCGGTAAATCCTATACAAGAATTATTAAAAGGGAGTATGGTTATGATCAAGAAGATTGCCACATCGGCAATAGCGCTTGTCCTTATCGGAGTGATGACGTTTTTTACAGCCTGCTCGGACAGGGGCGGGGAGACCGGCGAGACCACGGCGACGCCGGCCGCCAGCGAAACGACAGCAACCGAGACAACCAGTAATACTGACGAAAACGGTTACCTGAAGGATGATATCCCTGAAGGTACTAATTTCGGCGAAATTGACGTCACCTTCCTCATCTGGAGTGACCACACGATGAAGGAATTCTATTCGTACGAGGTGACGGGCGATACCATCGGAGACGCGATACATGAGCGCAACGTCATTGTGGAAGAGCGGCTCGGTGTGAAACTCAAGTATGTCGAGACGCCGGGCAATGATTCAAACAAAGACGCATTCATTAAGAAAGCGCAGATTGACGTGTCCAGCGGTGCCTGCGAATATGACATATACGGCGGCTACAGCCGCACGGTGCCTATCATGGCGCTCTCAGGTGGTGTTCAGGAACTTACAGCGCTTGATTACCTCGATTTTGAAAAGCCCTGGTGGCCTTCGGACCTGATTGACAGGTGCCTCATCAACGACAAGCTTTATTACTGCTCGGGCGATATATCGACCAACATGCTCTGGATGATGATAGCAACCTTCTTTAACAAGGATCTCATCGAGTCGCAGGGGCTTGAGGATCCCTATACACTTGTCGCGAATAATCAATGGACTATCGAAAAGATGATCAGCATGACGAGCGGCAGGCACCAGGATCTCAACGGCAACGGAGTGGCTGACGACGCCGACTTCTACGGTTTCAGCATGATGGACATCAATATTGACGCATTCTTTACGGCGGCGGGGATTCTGACGCTTGAAAAGAACAGCACCGGAAACATTGTCGTTTCCCCTACGCTCTCAGACCCGACAATGTACGACCTCATCGACAAGCTTGGCAATTACTTTACCTCGACTAAGGATGTGAGATGCATAACCTCGACTTCCGTGCGTAACGTGTTCTTCCAGGAACGCTCGATATTCACGATGGACCGTGTGTTCATAGTTGCGGGCAAGGACAACGGCGGATCTACAGATAAGATAGAGTTTGAGTACGGAATACTGCCGAATGCCAAGTACAGCGCTGATCAGGAAAATTACTGTACAAATATGGGCCACCCATTCACTACGTACGGAATTTCAATCGGAGCACCCGATACCGAGGCTTGTGCCGCGGTGCTTGAGTGCCTTGCGTCTGAGAGCTACAGACGCGTAACTCCTCTTGTTTTCGAGACGGCCATGAAGGTTAAATATGCAAGCGATGAAAAGTCGTCGGAGATGTATGACATACTGCGCTCGACTGTAAGCTTCGATCTCGGCAGATTTTACAGCAACCAGATCGGCGACGTCTACAAAACTATGCGCGCACAGGTGCAGAGCAACTCGAAGACTTTTGCGTCGGCATTCAAGGGGATTTCAAAGACTATGGAGGCAGGCATCGCCAAGATTTCGGCGGCTTACTTCAACTAAGCTACGGACAGAGAGATACGCAAGGGGGATGCTTTTTGAAAAAAGCACCCCCCTTGAACCTCCCGCAAAAACTTTACAATAATTTGTTTGATTTGAGCCTCTCTGCTCACCTGAAAGGGTGAAAGTTAAGAGAGCCACCGAATTTACACATGGCAAAACGTGCGGGGAACCT
>JAEAME010000121.1_pt1 | contig 106488 bp, 95 predicted proteins | sample 8958731 | NCBI WGS metagenome assembly JAEAME01 (sample SAMN16933194, study PRJNA681113) | bioreactor sludge metagenome | isolation source: anerobic bioreactor sludge (Control) | place: India:Bengaluru | collected 2018-10-24
CGGGTCTTCAACGTTGTTTCAGACCACGCAGTATTCCCAGCCGCTACAATAAAAAAATTTTTTACAACATACAATATCATATGTTTCATTTCGAAATATACTTATATAACCTGCCATCATTTCTTATGTGTATATTATGACGACGCTGATTCTAAATGTCGATCGAGATGATGATTTCGGGAGGAAGGCCAATATTACGAGTCCATTTGTTGGCATTCAAAACCATATTGACGCTGCTCAACATTTCGGAGAAGCAGATGCTGAAGATTCAGATTTAAATGCAATTTATTACTCAATTTCTTTATATAAAAAATTAGTTTTAGACCATAAAGATATTGAAATTGCCACTATTTGTGGTCATATTAATGTTGGAGTTAAATCAGATGAGATTCTTGCAAAACAACTTGAGGAAGTTGTGAGACAGACCAATGCAACAGATGTAATTATTATAACAGATGGAGCTGAAGATGACTACATTTTACCTATCATTCAATCAAGGATAAAAATAACATCAATCCAGCGAGTTACAGTGAAACAAAGTAGACAAATTGAAGATACATATTATCGAATTTTAAAAATGTTAGAGGATGAAAAAGTACAGAAACAATTTGTATTGCCAATTGCATTAGTGCTCATTGTTGGAGCGTGTTTTGTTTTACTTGATATGATCTCAAGCGGTTTTGGAGCAATAATTTTGACACTTGGCATATATCTCTTAATACGTGTTTTCCGCTGGGAACGAGCGATTTCGTCAATAGCTGATGGATTAAAATCTGGTTTATTAACCGGGAGATTATCAATATATACAACAGCGATTTCAATTGTTATTATTATCGCCAGTATCTTTCTTGCATATACAAATTCAAACATCCCCTATGATTTTGAACTACTCCCAGTCTTGTCATTTATTGCAAGTATCATTTGGGGAATAGTGATTGCAGGACTATTGTTCGTCTTTGGATATGTTGTTGATATTTATGTGAAAGAAAAAGAAACAGCATGGCATTATTGGATTTACCCATTTTCTTTATTATCATTTGGTTTTATTGGCTCAGCAATATTTACCTCGCTCCATAGAGCATTATTAAACTGGCCTGAAACATTTTACATAGAACCATTTTATACACCGTTTTTTATTGGTAACACAGTAACAGGTATTATGATTATGATAGTTGGAATTGTAACCTATCATTATATCAAAGACATGTATAAACCTGAGAAAAATGAAGTGATTGTTGATAAACAGATTTTGTAAATCTTAGGTATTATTTTGGTGTCAATAAATGAAATACAAAACCTGGGTTCCACTGTTTAATCAGATAAAAAATGATCTCACTTTATCATGGGAATTAGATGAAAAAGCAGCAATCACTCTTTGTAGACTTCTTCAAAAAAAATCACAAGTTGTTTCATTTTCATTTCTCCATAAACTGCTTGCTCAGAAGAATATCGTGATTTTTGGTGCAGGTCCATTGTTGGAGAAACACATAGAATCATTTGATTCTTTAATAAAAAAATGCAGAGTCATTACTGCTGATGGTGCAACATCTGCACTTCTTGAAAAAGAGATTATTCCCGATATCATCGTTACAGATTTCGATGGAAAAATTGCTGACCAACTTCAAGCAAACAAGCAAGGAAGCATTCTTATTGCTCATGCCCATGGAGATAACATCCAATGTATAGAAAACACCATACCAAATGTACAAGGAAAAATAATAGGAAGCATCCAGACAGATCCGTCAAGCCGATCATGTGTGTTTAATGTTGGTGGTTTTACAGATGGTGACAGAGCAGCGTATCTTGCAGATCATTGCAATGCAAAAACAATCTATCTTCTTGGTTTTGATTTTTCAGGGGAAATCGGACGTTATTCATCCCCCGAGACAAAAGATTTGACTCTGAAACGGAAAAAATTACTCTGGTGTTCCTATTTAATCGCACAACTTCAACATACAGAACGAATACGATTTCTTAACTGACTATAATATTATTTGTTTGTTTTAGATTGACGTGCTGTTAAATAAATGCCAGCTAAGAGGATAACACCACCAAGTAAAGTAAAGTATGAAGGGATTTGATGAATCCAAGGCAATAAAAGAGCAAATATCGATGATCCAATTGGCTCACCTAGAAGGGCCACTGAAGCGACAGATGCCTGTACATTGACAAGAGACCAATTATAAACTGTATGCCCAAAAATTCCTGCAAAAACAGCCATGATAAAAATTAGAGAGAGATCATAGTAACTTATTTGAATGAGCGAAATACCACTCAGAAGACAGAATAAAAACAAAAAGATAGTTGCAACACTATAAACTACAAAGACATACGAAATAACTGAGAGTTGCTTTCTAAAATATCTGCCACCAAGAATGTACAATCCTGCAGCAATCCCGCCAAGAAATGCCAAAATATTACCTTCCAAAGAGTTGAGATAATATCCGGAAAAACCATAATTTCCTATAACCAAAACAATAACACCAATAAACGAGATTACTATGCCAAGGACGTTTAATTTTCTTAATTTCTCTTTAAAGAAAAAATATGATAATGGCCCAACTAAAATTGGATGAGCAGTAACAAGAATAACGGAGCTAGCAACTGAAGTCATTTTTAACGATGTTATCCAGAGAGTAAAATGGACTGCTAAGATAAAACCAATGAGTATAAGAAATAATAACGATTTTTTTGAAAGAGATTTAAGTTCCATTCGATAATATTTTTTAGCGAGAATAAAGGGAATTATTAAAATGGTTGTGAAAATCATGCGATATAAAGAAATAAGTAATGCCGGAGCAGAACAGGAGACAATAATAACTGCCGCTGAAGAAACACAAAGAACAGAGAGAAACAACGCAATAGTATATTTGTTAATCATTTGACTACATTGCATGAAAGAGTTAAATATTTATGATACTTGTTGAAAAAAAAATTTGAAAAACTTAGAACAAAGGAAAACTCGTTTTTAAAGTAAAAAAACACTTATGGATAAATAAGACAACCTTAGTAGTTATGAAGTACAATAACAGTAATAAATCGTTTTTTACATTGCAAATGCAAACAAACAAAGCAATTAAAACATATATTTCTAGATTCTTCCAATATAACCATTGAAAATATCTATTTAATCAGACAAAGCATCATCACAAAATGAGAGGATCTTAAAATAAACATCAAAACGAGATAAAGTAACCGAAAAAACTAAAATCCTTATGCAAAGATTGGGGAGGAGAGGAAAAATATAGGGGACAAACGTAAAAAAGTTTTCCTTCCCTCCGTATTCTCCTTTTCACATTTATGAAATGCTTTTGGGTATTTAAATTTTTTTAAATATTAACACTTATTAGTCATAAAACACCTCAAGTGATGCAATTTATTATTAAAAAATCAATATAACAAGCAATATAGACAATAAAAAATAAAATTTTATGTTCATTATTCCATATATCTAAATTAAAAATCCATACAATAAGCAAATAGTTAATAGAGATATTTATAAAGAATGATATGCCCGCATCGGGATTTGAACCCGAGTAGAAGGCTCCGCAGGCCTTCAGGATATCCAAACTACCTCATGCGGGCTTGAGAAATGATAACTCGTAATCCGGTATTCCTTAATGAAATTGTGAAGTGGATAGGGAAAATATAAGACGATTAATAACCGTTTTGTATTCTTTTTAAAAAAAGTACTAACAAATGTCCAAAATCAGCAAAAAATATGAGAATTAAAAAAGAAATTCATCGAAACGATAAATCTATTGAAAAAATCTCAGTGCTAAGTAATAATAAAATGTTTTCATCTTCTGAAAACTTGAAATATCTTTTGATTTATCACTCATTGTAGACATCGAGATATGTAGAATTTCATAATCAGAACTATTATGGGTATTTATAATCGTAATGTTTCCATAGAATAACCCTTTTTTTGTATTGGGTGCCACAACAGAAATCTGAACAGAAGTAAACCCATCATTTGGTTCCAAATCATATCCGCACATTTGAGAAAATGTCCAATTTCCCCATTCAGGGTATGATTCAATTTTCCAATCTAATCTTGAAGTTGGTTTTCCGATATTTGTTATAGTAAAATTACTAGTGACAAGGGAATTTGGTTTTACTTTGGACCACGATATTTCACCATCGCAATTTAAATCTGAATCTAATTGCTGATCTTCTCCAAAACAATATAATATCTCTCCACTTCCAATAAACATCTTTCCATCAGCAACTACTGGGGAACACTCAAAAGGTTCATTCGATTGATAATTCCAAATTATTGTACCAGTCCATGCATCAAAACAATAGACATTTCCATCAGTTGAACCAATATACACTTTACCATCAGAAATAGCCGGAGTGCTAATTGAACGACTACTTTTTTTTACAACCCATCTTTCATCTCCCGTTGTTGAATCTATGCAATAGAGGTATCCAAAAGCGTTTCCAACATAAATGTTCCCATAAGCGGAGGATGGAGAAAATGCCCAGACCATACTCCCAATATAATGATCCCAGACTGTATTTCCATTTTCTGCATTGATAGAATAAATAAACTCATTGTTTGCGCCCATATAAACAGTGTTGTTATAGATTGTTGGGGATGATAGAAAAGGAATGCGAACCTCTGTGGTCCATAAAATGTTACCATTGGAAACATCAATGCAATAATTGCTGATATATAATTTATTTTGCACTAGTGCAGGGGTTGAGTGGATATCAATCCCAATTTTCCTCCTCCAAATAATTTCACCTGATTCAGCATTCAAACAATATATATCTCCATTTAACGTACCAAAGAAAATCTTATTCTCAAATACTTTGGGGGATGACACTTTATCGCCATTTATGTGTACCATCCAAATACATTCCCCTGTGTCAGCATTGAGGCAATAAATATGACTTTTTTCACCAACGATGTACACTCTATCGTTGGCAATTGCAGGAGCAGAATTAAGTGCCTCGCGTGTGGAATACCTCCAAAGTTCAGTTCCTTCAAAATCAACACAATAGAGAAAAGCTTCTGGATTTAGTGGATTTCCCGTGATATCAGTACCAAAATAGATTTTTTCATTTGCAACTGAAGGAGTATTCACCTCTCCACATGATTGAAAAGTCCATAAGAGTGAATCTGTATTAGGTGCGTTTGAAGAGGAATATCCTGAATTAAAGAGATCGTGTTGATACATTGGCCACCAATCTGTTTTCGTTAAGGATATCTGATCCATATCAAGATTACGATTAAACTCCTCTTCGGTAAGGTCTTCCCTACTTAGGGCTTGCACAAAACTTGGTGCAACAAAAACACTGAATACAAGAACGATGAATACTATATTAGCACACTTTTCCATATACTATCATATCTCCGTATTCGCTATCGGAAATTAAATGATTCCATAATTCTTGATATAATATTTATTAAATTTTATTTATTGTTTGAAAGACGATTTAAATGGATAATATGAATTCTTATGATTAATATATTTTCTGATAATAAAAATTATTCTATTCAATTCTTCCCTTTGAAGCAAAGGAGAGAGCATAATCATCTATGCGCATTACAATGATCCATGAGTTTTATAGAGATACAAATACATAATTATTTAATTACATCAAGCAAAGCAATTTTCTCTAAAATTAATGCACCATAGTTCTGCTTTGAAACAGTCTGTTTTTCTTCGTATGAAATTCCGAATAAGTGGAGAGTGCGTTCATCTCCAACTAATACATCATCATCTCGAATGATATTCAACTTTGAAAAAAAATTATTCACGCACTCCTCCTCATCCATTGCATTATTTGGTTCAATAATAAAAACGACTGCAATAGTATTATGTCCATTTTTTACACCAATTTTTGGAATAGCCAACTTCAATTGTCTTTCACCAGATGCATATAATAATAGCTCCATTTCAATTGAATTTGTTTTCATTCTCTTCTCTTTTTCAGATCGAAGTGCATGTAGTGTAGCAGAAAGAATATGGATTTTCCCATAGACTCTTTCTGCATCAAATAATTGTATTATCATCTGATTATTTTCTGCAAATTGTTGCACCTTATTAATAAAAGATTCCAAATGATCAATTGTACACGTTCCACCTGCAATGATTATTTTAATATCATGGACCATTGTCATATATCTCCATACAAATTTGTTAACGAAACATCCTTGTCAACCGGAGTTTCATCAAGTTGATTTTTGATGCGCATCGCTATTCGAGGCCCAATCGTTTTTACTTCAGCAAGACGTTCAATAGGTGCTTTACGTAAATCACCCATCGTTTTTAATCCAGCTTTAAACATTTCACGTGCTCGAATACGTCCAATACCTTTTAAAGATATCAAATTCAACAATTCTTTCTTACATCCATATTGAATGCGCATTCCAAGATCTGTTAAAAATGGAACAAGTGAGAAATTATACATTCTTGCGAATTCTCTTGCGGCATAAAGCAGCCATCTTGAAGAATCAATAATACTATGAATATCTCCCGGACCGATATCAAAACGAGTAATAATCCTTTCCTCTGTTTTTTCTTCAATCCAATCCTTCAATAATAATGCTGTTTTTATATCACTTAAAAACCATTCATATTCATTAGAAGATTCATTAGGAACTTCCAAAAGGAGTGAGTCTTTTAATTGATCGACTTGTTCTCCAACCCATCCATCACTTCGTCGTAAATATAGTGATCGAACATCAGGTGTTGAACAAATTGCATGAAGAAATGCTATCTCTGAAACATCCTTTGTTTGAGAAAATTCCAAAGCAGTTTTTAATTGAACAGCAGACAACGGGTCAATATACAATGAGGAAGTTCTTTGTCCAAAGACCGTGGCAGTAACTTCATTAGTATCTCTAATAATAAATCCTTCATTTATAAGATATGTCAGAGTTTCATCGATGATATCATGTAATGTATATGTTTCAGCTTGATATGCATAAAATGTCCTGTCAATAAATTTATAGATATCCTCAATTGTTTCTACAAAATGTGTTGCTATAGCAGCAAGAAGATGCATTCGAAGCGATGATTGAGTTCCAAGTTTGGAATAAATTTTTTCAACATTACCATGAATATACGTTGTTAATATCTGATTTTTTTGATGTTCGTCCTTTGCAATAGTGATCGCATCACCAAACGAATCGTAGCGTGGTCTTCCTGCTCTCCCAGCCTGTTGTTTATATTCAAGTACAGGAATTGGTCGCATACCAAACGATTGATCATATCTCCATAGATCTCGTATAATCACACGCTGAGCAGGAACATTTACTCCCGCTGCAAGGGTTGGTGTCGCAACAATACATTTGATGATTCGATCTTTGAATGCATGTTCAACAAACCTCCTTTGAAAACTAGAAAGACCAGCATGATGAAATGCAACACCTGATGAAATGCAACTAATAAGGTCTGCGTCAACGGAGGTTTGTTCAACTTGATGGTGTTTCATATTTACAATAATCTTCTGAAGCTGCATATGTTCCTCAACGGAATAAAGATTACTAATAATAGAAGATAAGTTTTTTGCAACAGAAACTGTCGAACGGCGAGCATTTACGAAAATCAATACCTGACCATTTGTTTGTATAGATTGTTGCAATAATGAAAAAAGAATGTCATTTTGTATAATATCGATAGGTACCTTTTTTCCATCATTGTACTCTATAATTTGATCATATACAACACCTTCCTTCAAAGGAATAGGACGCCAATCTGATTGAATCAAACAGGCATCGAGCCATAAAGATAATTCAGTTGCATTTTGAATTGTTGCTGAAAGTGCAATGATTTGAGTTTGAGGATTTAATGCTTTGAAATGCGCAATAAGGACTTCTAATGTAGGTCCTCTTGTTGGATCGTGAATTAAATGTATTTCATCAATAACAAGAACTTTTACACTTTGCATCCATTTCACACGGTGCCTGAGAAGAGAATCAGCTTTTTCAGATGTGCAAACAATGACATCATATCTAGCGAGTCTTGGATCTGAATCATCAAGATCACCAGTTGAGACACCGACTTTTAAACCCAATTCTTCAAATAAACATAATTCCTCGTATTTCTCATGAGCTAACGCAATGAGCGGAACAACATACAACGCTTTTCCTTGTTCTTTTAATAGGCGATGCAAAATTGCAATATATGCAACAAGACTTTTGCCGCTTGCTGTTGGAATGGATAACACAAGATTTTTTCCTTGGATAATATTAGATATTGCTTGCTGTTGAGGCGGATACAACGATTCAATACCATGTTTCTTGAGAAATTCAAGAATTTTTGGATGAAGCGAAAGGTTATCAATACCCATATGTTTTCGTGGTGGTATAAGGCTTTAAGTCAAAAACTTTATTCATTACTTGTAAAATTACATGGGTGATATCATGGGCAGAAGACAAACGATGCAAGAGAAATTTAAACAGCAGATGAAAGCGTATCGTAAGAATCGAATGAAAGGGGACAATACACCCTTCCTTCCTCCAGATGGAACTGTTTTCGTAATGAATTCATTAGATCCAACAAAAACGATGAAAGCAGAAGTTCTCAAAACGCAGGAAAGACAACATCGAAATGTCATTATCAACTTAGCATGCCCAGAATGCAGTAGTCCTATGGAATGGGACAATAAATGGGAAGCATTTATTTGTTTGAAACATGATAAAAAAGCGATTTATGAAATTGTCGAAAATGATTAAAAAAGTGTTATACTTAAGTACATCATTGACATTTACCTTCATGGTGATAAGAATCCTATGAGTGAAGAAAAAATTGGTGTTGTTCACCATTATTTCTCGAAAATAGGTGTAGCAGCCATAAAAATCACATATGCCAATCTGTCAGTTGGTGATACTATCCATATCGTCGGAACCCATACAGATTTCACACAACTTGTAGAGAGAATTGAAATCGATAGAAATCCTGTAAAAATAGCAAAAATAGGCGACGATGTAGGGATAAAAACTAAAGATGCGGTTCGTGAAAATGATATCGTTTATAAAATATAAAAAATAAATGGAGTGAGACAGTGAAAGAATTATCGGAAGTTAGAGCATTAAAGGTAAACAGGTATGTAATCATTGATGAGGAACCATGCAAAATCATAAGTATTTCGACATCAAAACCTGGGAAACACGGAGAAGCGAAAGCTCGAGTTGAAGCAATCGGAGTATTTGATAACCAGAGACGAAGCTTTGTTCATCCTGTTACCCATAAAGTATATGTTCCAATGATTGACAAGCGAAATGCTCAGGTGATTTCTCTAATGGGGGACAAGGCCCAATTAATGGATCTTGATACATATGAAACATTTGATATTGATATCCCTGATGAATTCAAAGATAGCCTTGAACCTGGCAAAGAAATCCAATATCTTCAAGCCCTTGGTCGTAAGAAAATTACTCGTACATAGAACGATATCGACACACGGCATGCATAGGAATCAAATATGATAGATAGTTTACCGGATGATTTGCCAAATTATTTTGCTGATACTGAAACAAATTACGATGATGCATCATTTGTTATCTTTGGAGTATGCTATGATGAAACATCTACGTTTCGCAAAGGATCTCGCCATGGACCCATAGCTATTAGAACAGCTAGTTGGAACTTTGAATCATATAATCTTCTTACAGGCGTAAATTTCAGAGATCTACCCGTTCACGATTTTGGAAATATCCCTTTAGAACAAGCGGCGTCTCCTCTCGAGATAGCAAAAACAGTTAGAGAAACAAGTGAACAATTTATAAAAGATGGCAAAATTCCGATTCTTCTTGGTGGTGAACATACTATCACGCCTAGTATTATCTGTGCATTTCCAAAAGATACTTCTGTTATTTCCCTCGATGCTCATCTTGATTTTCGTGATACGTTTAAAGAGGAACGATTTAATCATGCCTGTACTATTCGCCGAATAGCTGATCATATACCTGTGAAGAATATTCTTGTTTGCGGTGTCCGATCAGCGGAAAAAAAGGAATATGACGAAGCAAAAAACTTAGATTTGGATTTCATTGATAGTATAACAATTCACAAACAAGGTACAAATCCGATACTTACCATGATACAAAAGAAATTCCCTTCAAAAAAGGTATATCTAACAATTGACATCGATGCCGTGGACCCTGGATTTGCTCCTGGAACAGGAACTCCAGAACCATTTGGAATATCTCCATTTCACATCCTTACATTAATTGATGCAATTGCCGACAAACTTATAGGATTTGATGTTGTTGAAGTATCTCCCCCTTATGATCATGGTGAAACAGCAATGCTCGCTGCAAAACTCGTACGTTATGGCATAGAGCGAATTGGACAAAAAAAGGGATTAGTTTAATATATAGTTACAATATTCAGCCGATTATGAAAAGTGAAAAGATTGCTGTCATCGCTCTCATCGTAATAATCGCTGGAGCGTTATCAGCTTATTTGCTAATGAATTACGGCGCTGATATTTTTAACTCTCAACCAAAACCTGATGCAGATACTATTGAAATTGGAGATTGCATTAATGTAAATTATACTGGTCGTTATGCATCCAATAATACTGTGTTTGATTCATCATATGCATACGTTGAAAATAAATCCGGTGGGGTCCCATTAAATATTTTTGTAACACTTGATCCCACTCAAAGTCCTCCCGAGGGATATTCATTATATTCTTCTTCAATTATCAAAGGTTTAATGACTCGTATGGTTGGCCTAAAAAATGGAACAAGTTACACACTTGGACCGATTCCTCCTGAAGAAGCATACGGGAATAAATTTATGGTATATGATACAGTGAACACAACGTGCTTCAACCAAAATATTTTTAGCACAAATCTCTCGTTAAACCAAACATTGGAATTAATTGAAACCTCATCAGAATATGTAAAAATGAAATGGATAAATCTCCCAGATGGAAAATTTACTATGACATCCTTGCTTATCCACGAATCTATAGATATGGATGATATTGACCCATCTTACGAAGATATAATGACCTTATGCCCACAATATAGCATATGGGAAAACGCAACAGAGATTATTAATATTACAGAAGAGAAAGCAATAATAAAAGTAACCCCGAATAAAGAGAACAATTTGACAAAAAAAGTTGAACAGATACCACTTGACATATTAGGAGAAGAGTATTTATTTATTTTCCCCGATATAACAACCGCAACTTATACAAACGATACTATTACTATCACATCACCAGTTCAACAAGGAGCAACATATACATATTCTGGTGATAATCCCTATGGGGGGACAATAACCTATGAACTTACAGTAAACAGCGTTTCCTCAGGTGGTGTTATCAATATATCCATTTTTGCTGTTGAATTCAATCAGTCAATGTACTTCACCACCAACCAAACAATAAGTTTCAATAGAACATTTGAAATTCCATTGATTTACAACATGAGCATCGAGTTCCTTGAACAAGCTCTCCCTCAATTTATGGCCGATCTGGACCGCGAAGGGTATAGCCTTCATAACCTTGCAGGAGAATCACTGATTTTTGAAGTAACAATAGAAGAGCTATATAAAACATCTCAAGAAGAAAGCTGATTTTTTGCTTCTTTTTCAAAAGCGTGTAAAAACGCTTCTTCTTTCCCTTTTGGAATGGTTGCTCCTGCAGCAATATTATGACCTCCACCGATACCATTTACTTCCGATGCTGCTTTTTGCATGATAACTGACAAATCAAGCCCTTTTTCAATAAGCTGTTGTGTAGCTCGAGCTGACGCCTTCACCTCTGTGTCACTTTTTTCTGCAAATCCAACAAGTGGGAGGTCGTTTCGTGTCGCTTCATCATAAAGCAACATGTTTGTTATAATACCGACTATTGTATCCCTAATACCTGCTTTAGCGTGAAAAAACTGTACATAATCTCTTTGTTCTATTCCTTCATTCTTTGCATATTGAACTCCTTCAACAAGATTATGACGATGACCCTCCAATAAAGATTTCGCTTTCGTAAGATTAATATTCCTGTCCCCTAAGCAGACCTGCAGACCTATTTCGTATTGACCATACCGGGCAGTTGAATTAAGTAGAGTGGCAAATTCTTTTGCATCATGCAGTTCAGTTCCGAGAGCCTCCTGCACAAGAACATAGGTTTCACCAAGAAGTTGTTTCACGGAAGTGTGGCTAAAGCCTTTTGTCAGTAGGAGTTGGGCTATATGGGAAATAATACGACGACGTTCATCTTTACTTAGATCAATCCATCTGCGCCATGTATTCCCATCTTTGACAGGTATGCGTAATAAGGACAATAGTGAAAGAGCAGCTGATTCTTTTCCAGAAATACCTGGAATAATCGGATTGTTTGCATATTGGAGTAACTTATAGACGGGACGTGTTTCTCGACCAAAATAACTGATATCTATCTGGGAATCGAGAACATGAACATTTTTAGCATCGATAAAAATTTCCTTATTCAAACCGACAAGTCTACCATATTTCTTATTCTGTAAATCACCACACGCACCAACAATTGCTAATGCGGATAAATCTGAGTTATTTGAGTCAATGGTTTTCGATACAAGATATGTTGCTCCTGCACCACTTAGCTCACAACTGCCATCAATACCAAACAGATGAGGATTGAAATGAAAAGGCATATCACTTTCCTTAGAGCAGGAATGGTGATCAGTAACAACCATTGGAAACACTGGAGGTTCTGTTATCAAAGAACTCCCTAAATCTGTGAACCATACAAGATCGCGTTTTTCTTGTTGAAGACGATTTGTTAATGACGGATCCATCTGTTTTACAAATTCAATAGTATATTGTTTATGTAACCTTTTCGTTGTTTGCGCTGCAATTGCACCAGCAGTTAATCCATCAGCATCAATATGTGTTACAATATGAACATTGTTTGCATTCTTTATTATTTCAGCAACTGTTTGAAGTCTATTTAACACAAATATTACTCCATCAAATATTTTATATGGGTTTCACGGACATTGTCTCACTACATGGACACAACAAGTTACTCCCACCTCACACCTGCGGTACGTATCAATGAAGCTATACTAAGAAGTTTCCATTTTTATTAAAAATATTATACGATTTCAAAGCTATACTAATCGAATTTTCCTTTGAATAATTTGTTCATCTCATTTTTAAATAAACCTTGTTCAATCTCTAATTGCTCAGCATATGCGTAAATCATTTTCTTTCGGAGCAATATTCGAAGATTCTTGTATAGATAATATATCAAAATATCTTCATCAGTTTGTTTGTTCCTAGCATTCTTAATTAGTTCGGATAAAGTTTCTTCAAACTGCAAATCTTCTCTATTGCCAAAGTCATTATCAATAATAGATGGTACTGTTTGTTTTGCCTTGACAAGAAAATCAATTGCGGATAGAACATCAATTTCCTCTATAAAAGTAGCTAGCTCCTCAAATTTATCTTTAAACATATAAAGGGGCTATCGCCATCATAATTAATAAAACAATGGTTTCCTATAAAAGAATAAAGGAATAAAGGATACACTCATTGACTTGCAAGGCGCTTATACTGTTGATATCGTTCGTTAACATCATCTTCAAGTTTTTTATGTAGTATTTCCGCTTCTTTTGGGAACGTGCCAACCAAAGAGTTGTAACGTACTTCACCCATAATAAAATCATGAAGCGTTCCATCTGGCTGCTTTGAATCAAGTTGGAATGGATTTTTCCCTTCTGCTTTTAAGCGAGGATCATATCGATATAATGGCCAATACCCTGCTAGCACCGCGAGTTTTTCTTCATGCTGAGTTTTTCCCATTCCTGCATTAATACCATGGTTGATACAGGGGGCATATGCGATAATCAAAGATGGACCTGGATATGATTCGGCCTCCTTGCATGCTTTCACAAATTGATTCATGTTTGCACCCATCGCAACAGACGCGACATAGATATATCCGTAGGACATTGCAATTAATCCAAGGTCTTTCTTTTTTGTCTTCTTTCCAGAATAGGCAAATTTTGCCACAGATCCATATGGTGTTGCTTTGGATGATTGACCACCGGTGTTTGAGTACACTTCGGTATCAAACACAAGAATGTTGATATTTTCACCCATAGCAAGAACATGATCAAGACCACCGTAGCCTATATCATAAGCCCAACCGTCACCTCCCATAGACCAAATAGATTTCTTTGCTAACATATCCCGAGCTTCGTAAATTTCTTTTAACAAGGGAGTATTATGATTTTTATCAAGTAATATTTTTATTTTATTTCCAAAGGATTTCGATCCTTCTGCATCATCTTTGAATTCCAACCAACCGGCACATGCATCTTGAAGCTCAGGAGATACCTCCTTTTCAGATACCACCTGCGTTATTAAATCTGCTAGTCGGTCACGTCGTTGCATTGTTGCAAGAACCATACCAAATCCATATTCTGCATTGTCTTCAAATAATGAATTTGCCCATGCCGGCCCATGACCGTCTTTATTGACCGTAAAGGGAACAGACGGAGCTGATCCGCCCCAAATAGATGAGCATCCTGTTGCATTGGCAATTATCATCTGATCTCCAAAGAGCTGTGTTACAAGTTTTAAATATGGTGTTTCTCCACATCCGGCACAGGCTCCAGAAAATTCAAACAATGGTTGATGAAATTGAGATCCTTTAATACTATATTTATCAAATCCTCCATCTCGTTTTGGAAGTGCTTCAGCAAATGATTGCATAGGAATCTGTCCTAGTTGTGTTTCTAAGGGCCTCATTTTTAGTGCTTTTTCCTTTGCTGGACAGATATCAGAACAGTTACCACAACCTAAGCAATCCTCTGGGTATACCTGTATTCTAAAAAATAAATCTTGTACTTCTTTACCAATGGCCTTTTTTGCTTCAAATCCTTTTGGTGCTTTTCCAAGTTCTTCCTCATTAATTAAGAACGGTCGAATAGCTGCATGGGGACAGACAAGTGAACACATGTTGCATTGAATACAATTGTCTATTTGCCATTCAGGCACATTAATCGCAACTCCTCTCTTTTCATATTTTGTTGTTCCAGGAGGAAACATACCGCCAGGAGTAAAAACACTTACCGGGAGTTTATCTCCTTGTTGTGCTAACATGGGACGCATTATATCTCTGATAAATAATGGTTCCAAGGATGATGTTTGTGATGATTCTTTTGGAAGATGAGCCCATGAGGATGGATACGTAATCTCATGGACATTTTCTAATGACTTATCTACTGCATTCCAATTCTTCTCCACAATAGCTTGCCCCTTACGACCATATGTTTTCTTAATGGCATCTTTTAAATAACCGATTGCGTCATCAACGGGAAGAACTTTTGATAGTTTGAAAAACACAGTTTGCATCACCATGTTTATACGGCCACCCAGACCAATATCTCTGGCAATTTTTACCGCGTCAATGGTATAAAACTTCAAATGTTTTTCAGCAATTGTTTTTTTCAAACTCGTAGGTAGATATGTCTCCATTTCCTTTAAAGCCCAAGGACAATTCAAGACAAACGTACCATTTGGTTTAATACCTTCCAAAAGATCATATTTGTGAACATATGTGGGGTTATGGCATGCAATATAATCGGCACTCGTAATAAGATATGTCGACTTTATGGGTGATTTACCAAATCTTAGATGAGAAACAGTGAGACCTGTAGTTTTTTTTGAATCATAAGCAAAATATCCCTGTGTATACATATCGGTCTTATCACCGATAATTTTAATGGCATCTTTGTTGGCACCAACTGTTCCATCCCCTCCAAGCCCCCAAAACTTACATTGCACAAGTCCTGCTGGTGTTGCATCAATTTCTTCAGTGATAGGAAGAGATGTTTTTGTTACATCATCAATTATTCCAATAGTAAAATTATTCTTTGGTTTTTCTTTAGCAAGATTGTCAAAGACTGCTTTTACCATAGAAGGGGTAAAGTCTTTTGAGCCTAGACCATATCTTCCACCGACTATGATCATATTGTTTTTTTGATGTTGGTAGACTGCACAAATATCGATGTATAAAGGTTCGCCGTAGGATCCATTTTCTTTTGTTCTATCGAGAACCGCAATTTTTTTCACAGTCTTTGGAACAACAGAAAGAAAATGTTTCTCGGAAAAGGGACGATACAAACGAACTTTTACGATTCCAACCTTCTCTCCTTTTTTATTGAGATATTCCACTGCTTCTTCTGCAGCTTGCGTACTGGATCCCATAAGAATAACTAGACGTTCTGCAAAAGGATCTCCAAAATAATCAAAGAGATGATAGGATCGACCTGTTAATTTTGATACTTTTTTCATTTCCTCTTCAACAATTCTTGGTACCTCGAGGTAGTATTTGTTTGCAGCTTCTGTTACTTGGAAATAGATATCTGGATTTTGTGCTGATCCTCTTAGATGAGGATGCTCAGGATTTAATGATCGTTTCCGGTGCTTCTTTATACCGTCCCAATCAACAAGAGGACGAATGCTTTCGTAACTAATCATTTTTATTTTTTGGATTTCGTGAGATGTACGGAATCCATCAAAAAATTCAAGGAAAGGAATACTTGATCGGATTGTCGCAAGATGCGCCACTAACGATAAGTCCATAACCTCTTGAACGGATCCAGATGATAATAACGCAAACCCTGTTTCTCGAACAGCCATAACATCCTGATGATCACCGAAAATTGAGAGCGCTTGCCCAGCAATCGCTCGGGCTGAAACATGAAATACCGTGGGCATTAGTTCCCCAGATATTTTATACATATTTGGTATCATAAGTAGCAAACCTTGCGAGGCAGTAAATGTTGTAGTAAATCCTCCTGCACTTAATGAACCATGAACGGCGCCAGCAGCACCACCTTCAGATTGCATTTCAACAACTTTTAATTGTTGACCAAATAGGTTCTTTTTACCCTGTGCCGACCAAGCATCAACCAACTCTCCCATTGCTGTAGATGGTGTGATAGGATAGATTGCAGCAACGTCACTAAACGCATAAGCAATATGAGCTGCTGCTGTGTTTCCATCTACTGAAACCCAGTCTTCATTTTTTGATTTAGTCATCCATAACACCTTAATTCAATTTGTCAGATATATCATAAGAAATCGATCGAGTTAATTTTTAGATTTTTCTTTCAAATTCTTTTCGATAGACTTCAAGGGGAGTAACTTAAACATATACATAAAGGCTTTGCATATAAATTTGTTAATGTAGATTCTGAATTAATATTTGCATATAAATTATTTTTTTCATTGATTGGAATAATCAAACCCAAAAAAAGAAATCCGATACGAATGAATGACACCCTCAAACATGTATACTGTAACAGTTCCTTTTGCGTTAATTATATTTCAAGTTATTGAAGAAACGCTAGTATTTTACTATATTAGTTAGATAAATATGAGAAGGTAGAAAAAAGGAGATGAGAAAGATTATTTGTACTGATATCAGTTTTGTAACAGTGATTTGCACATCGACTACCGAGGTATCTCTCTAGTTTCATTATTTTAATCTCTTATCGATCGAAGGGGTGGACAGGAAACCTCTTGAACATTATCGACAAGATAAACCATTTTACCTGCATCACAAATATCGAGACATTCTCTGCAAGACGAACAGATCTTTGAAACACCTGGCACTAATGCAACACTTCGATGGACTCCGCGCCCAACAAAGCAGACTGCATGTTGTTTCTTTACCTCGGCACAATAACGAACACAAAGACCGCAAAGATCGCAAGGAACCTCCTCACTCTCTTTAACTGTAAATCGGCTCTTTTTTATACCATACTCTTTTGCTAATGTCGTATGAGTCCCATTGGGGGATATTGCTAGAAGTAACTCGACAAGCATTTTCCGAATTTTATCCGTTTTTTCTGTTTTTGTTTGGACAACAAGACCTTCTTCTGCGGGATAACAACAGGAAGCGATAAGTTTTTTCCTTCCATGTTTTTCGATTTCTACCATACAGAGTCGACAAGCACCAAATGGTTTTAGTCGTTCATCATGACACAATGTAGGAATAGCAATATTATTCTGTGTTGCAGCTTGAAGTATGGTATTTCCTTGTTGAACCTGTATTTTCTTTCCGTCAATCGTTAATGTTAGATTCTTCATTTTCTCACCTCTGCCAATGGAATATTTCGTTTATTGTGTTTTTGTCCAGACCTTTTTATTATTGCTCCAAATTTACATGATTCAAAGCATACTCCGCATTTGATACATAAATCCTTTTGAATGATATGAGGCTCCTTTTTCTTTCCATCTATAGCATCAACTGAACAGTGTTTTATACAAACACCACATCCGATACATTTGTCTGGAAGTATTTCATATTCTATAAGCAATTTACAGACTTTCGCAGGACATTCTCCTTTGAGATGAGCAAGATATTCATCTCTAAAATACTGTAAGGTACTCAAAACGGGGTTAGGAGCCGTTTGTCCTAATGCACAGAGAGATGCTGCTTGAACAACTTCAGCAAGTTCTTCAAGAAGATCGATATCTTTTTCTGTGGCTTTTCCTTGAGTAATATTGTTAAGAATCTGCAACATTTGCCGTACTCCCTCACGGCAAGGTATGCACTTTCCACAGGACTCCTCGGACAAAAATTGGATAAAATACCTTGATATATCAACCATACAGGTATCTTCATCCATGACAATCATACCGCCAGAGCCCATCATAGAACCAGCTTTTGAAAGTTCATCGTAGTCCACGGGAAGATCCAGATGGCTTTTTGGAAGGCAGCCTCCTGAAGGCCCACCGGTTTGTACTGCCTTAAATTCTTTTTGATTTGGAATTCCTCCACCGATATCGTAAATGATCTCTCGAAGAGTAATCCCCATAGGTACTTCCACTAAACCAGTATTATTTACCTTGCCAACTAAAGAAAATATTTTTGTTCCTTTGCTGTTTTTTGTTCCCATGCTTGCAAACCATGTAGCACCATTATTTATGATGAAAGGAATATTAGCCCAAGTTTCCACATTATTGAGGCAGGTAGGTTTTTCCCATAACCCTCTTTCAGAAGTATGAATATATTTTGGACGTGGTTCGCCAACTTTTCCCTCAATAGCTGACATGAGTGCACTAGATTCACCAGAGACAAAGGCACCAGCTCCTTGATGAATTTTTATTTTAAAATTAAAAGAAGTCCCAAGGATTTTTTCCCCTAGTAATCCATATTGCTCAGCTTGCTTGAGAGCGCGCTCAGTATTTTTCACTGCTAGAGGATATTCTTGCCGGACATAAACAAATCCTTCATGGGCACCAATTGCATAAGCTCCTAGAATTAATCCTTCAATCACGCTATGAGGATTTCCTTCCATGAGACTTCGATCCATGTATGCTCCTGGATCGCCTTCATCACAGTTTACTATGACATACTTAGGGGTTTCATGAGCTTCTTGTACGCTTTGCCATTTTTTACCTACGGAAAATCCTCCCCCACCTCTTCCCCTTAACTGCGATTTGCTTACTTCGTCTAGAACATCTTGAGGGGTCATTGTTGAAAGGGCTTTTGCTAAGGCATTATATCCCCCAAGGGCAATGTAATCATCAATGGAGGTGGATTCGATTTTTCTGTTATTACCAAAGATTAATCTTGTCTGGTTTTTATAGAAAGGTATGTCGGATTCAAGAGGAATTTTTTCGTGAGAAACAGGATCGACATAAATAAGTCGTTCAACCAGTTTTCCCTTCACAAGAGTCTGTGAGACAATATCTTTAGCATCCTCGGGTTTCACCTGTACATAGCAGATTTCTTGTGGATAGACAACAATAACTGGGCCTTTTTCACAAAAACCATGGCACCCGGTTCGCTTTATATCAACAAGTGAAAGTAAGTGCTGTTTTTTGAGTTCTTCTTCAAAGGCATTTACAACTTTATCACTTGCATACGCATGACATCCTGTTCCTGAACAAATTGCAATACATGGTCGTGTTGAATCCTTTTTGTTCAATAGGTGTTTTGTTTTAAAATTTTCAAAATCATCTATTGATTGAAATTTTTTCATGGTTTTACCTCTGTTCTCAATCGTTTTAATTCTACCTTTCAATATTAGGGTTCACAAGATCTTTTTTCTCTGCGTATTGTTCAATTTCTCCAGATTTATATGCAGCAAGAATGTCAGATAGTTTGTTTGTGGACAATTTTCCATAGTATTCATCATTAATCATCATCACAGGACCTAACGCACAGCATCCAAGACAGTTCACTCCTTCCAAAGTAAATTTCATATCTCCAGTGGTTTCTCCGGATTTGATGCCTAAGAATTGCTCGGCTGTTTCCAACATTCGATGTCCTCCTCGGACATGACATGCAGTTCCTAAACAGACACGGACAAGATATTTTCCTTTTGGATCGAGACTAAAGGCTTTATAAAACGTTGCAATTTGAAGAATTTGGGCCATCGGGATCTGGAGACGTTCTGAGACCCACATCAACGCAGGTTTTGACAACCAGTTCTGTTTCGCTTGAATTTTTAATAAAATTTGTATGAGGGCGTTCTTTTCTGCGTGGTACTCATCAATGATCTCGTCGATTTCACGCAGCTCTTTGATCATATCGCGGACTGATTCTTCTTTACGTTTTATTTTTCGTAGCTCTGTTAGATGATGTATTGCCTCTTCCTCAAGTTTTTTTAGTTCAGAACTGAGCGGTGGTTGATCCAATCCCAATGAATAATATTCAGAAAGAATTTCTAATCCTCTGAGCAATAAATCAGTTTTGCTCAAATCAGATGTCTTCTGAAGTTTATACAATGTTTTTTCTTGTTCTTCCGTTATTCTGACTCCAACAAAATGAGTTTTTGCTTTATTGTTTTTCATATTATCGCCTTGTGTTTAACCGTTTAACACGTCTAAAGAACGGATTTATGGTGCTCCTTAAAAGGATATGTGCGATAGTGTAATCCTCGTTCGTACCAATGATTATATACATCATCAAAATTCATCACAAATGCACCATAATGAATAAAAAAGATTATAACTGACATATAAATGTCGATTCGAGATGATTGGTATGCAAGAACGACTTAGTGTTTCACTTAATGAACGTTCAACGGCCATCCTTGAAAAATTCATGACAAAATACAGCACATCGAATGCAGATATTGTTCGTAGAGGACTTAATTGTATGGATATCATGGAAAATGTAACAGAGAAAGCCAACTTAGAAGATATACTCGCGTATGTTGATTATATGGCTGATGGAGATCATGTGATTATTGATTTAGCAGCTTGGAAATTATTATGCAGGGTTGTTGAAGAAGGCCCTCAGAATTTTTATGATAAAATATATACCTTGGGTGACAACCACCGACAAGCGTATATTAACAAAGGTTTCAAAGACATAAAACAAATTCTAAGATTCATGGAAAAAAAGAATTGGTTTAACGTTAAAGAAGATTCAAAAAACCATTATACTTTAATACTAACTATTGCTGAAACTTCTCGGTTTATTAAAACATTTCTAGAAGGTTGTTTTTCAGAATATCATCAAAAAGTCGAAATTGCTGAAGAAGAAATGAAACTAAGGATAGATGTACTATAATAATCATACAAGTGCGCGTCAAATGTATTTCAAGTAAGATAACACAAACATATAAATGATAAAATCTTATTTTTAATAAAGAGCATATATGGAAATTACCGCATGCCCAAAATGCGGCTGTAGAAATTTTATTGTTCCGAATAACAAAGAAAAGGAACTACCGGCAAAAGGCATCTGTAAAGAATGCGGATATAATGGTCTTTTAAAGATATGGGACGAATATGTTGGGATATTCCAGGGTTTACAACCCCCAGTCCCAGGATTATTGGGACCTTGGAAGATAATAGTTCTAATGGAAAAAGGGGAAAAAAAAAATCTTTCTGCTTTATGGGAAGATGCAAGAGACTGCATCAAATCACTGAATTTGAAGAAAGGAGATAAGATAAAAGTTATTATTGATGAAAAAGTATGGTGTATTGAACGATATGAAAATGACGAGACATCGTAATTAATAGCTGTGATAGTTAAAGTGAATTATTGTCCATTTTAAAGATTCTATGAAATTATATTATTATCTTTGTAATTTTTTAAAATATATCAATATGTAAGTAGTATCGAAAAATGGCTGAGATTTGGTATTCCAGTTGTAATTTCACGTCTAATAATCTGTTCACCTTTACGTATACTATAGTTGTAGTTGAAAAGGTGTTGAGATCAGATGACATTATTAGTTAAATATCCTTAAAATACCTAACGAAATTAGAATCATAAATAATATTGAAAAAAGGGAACCTATGGTAACTGTTAAAATTGTTTCACGATTACGAAAACCTATTAATGTTCCAATGACTGTTGTTGACATTGCTCCTGTGCCTTGGAAAGGTATGAACATAATAATAAAAAGAGCAATCGGAAGAAGTTTTCCATACTTTCTTTCTTCGAATCTTTTAGTTTTCAGATGTAATCCATAATACCATGATTTCAATGAAATATTGGTTTTATATATTCTTGGTTTTTTCTTATTTCTAATTCCAATAAAAGGAAATGCTGGTATATGTTCAATAAAAAACTCAAGGATCCACCAATTTGTAATAATTGCCAAGCACGCTAAGATATCAAATACCCAGATGCTTACACCCCAAATAAATGGTGAGAGAGGCACACCAATACCAAGAGAACTGGCAATACCTAAACCGGCGGGTATTACCGTCTCCTTTCCTGCAGGTGGTATAAAGTAGATGATTGTTAGTTTCCAATACCAAGCCCATTGTTCTGGAGTAAGGTTTAGACATACCAAATATATAAAAAAAATACCAATACATAGGATTATAATAAAATAACCGAGCTGTTTTAGACGAGCAATAACAAAATCTCTCTTCGGGTTCACCATCTTGTTGTTCATTTATATACACGAATCTTTTCTCATTGTATAAATTTATTATTAAAGGTAAAGTATAATGTAATTTTGTAGTAAATAATTTTTTTATTGCCAGGTAATGCTTATAGAATATTGTTTAAGTTCATAGTTTTGTTCAGGTCGATTAATGAAATCCAATCCTATGGTTCCTCTAATGTTTCTTTTCTATCCATCGACCATTTTCTTGTACTAAACCATTCGTGGAGATAACATAACCTTTAGTTTTTTTTCGATAGTCCCCCCAATGCTTTAGTATAATAGGGTGAACAAAGATAGTTGTAACAAATGCATACGTGATAGTAACAGCAAGAATGACACCAAATTGTTGCTGAGGGGGGATTGGGGCAAAAAGCAGCACAATGAATCCAAATACTGTAGTTATTGCAGAAATAAATACTGCTCCGCCGGTGCGTGAAATTGCATCAGATACTGCACTTGAAACATCTCCGGTCTTATCGACAACAAGTTTGAACCGCTCAGTAACATAAATTGCATAATCAATCCCCATCCCAATCGTCATACTTGTCACGGTGATTGTAAGGACATTAAGGCTATAACCTATAAAATACATAGTGCCAAGAATCCAAATAATTGAGATAATAACAGGCATGCATGTAATAAAACCTAAGACTGGGTTTCGATAAATCAGTATTAAGATAATAATTGAGACTATAATTGTTGCAATAGTAGAAAGAATTTGACTTTGAGTGAGAGAATCTGTAATGGTAAGTGAAATGATATATTGACCTGTTGCAACTGCTGTTGCATCACCATAGGAAGAAATGTCGCGATTCAATTCAGTTTTCAATAGTCTCTGATCATCAACAACATTCCCATCTTGGGCAGGAAACGATGGATCGATATATACATTGATGACTGTTGCTGAATATTGATTGTTTTCCTTGTGCAAAACAGTTGAAATTTCTCCTATGAATTCACCAATTGAAAAATCTGGAATCACCGATTCATCGATTTCAAAACCATCCATAAAAATCTCTATATCATCCAGTGATATATTCATAGAACCTGTTTCATAGAGATAATCATACAATGCTTTGACATCTGCGTCAGTTTCAGGTATTCCCGTTTCCTGGTTGATGTGAAAACGTTCAATGATAGTCTGATCGTTTTTGATTGATTGCTGTATAAATGTATAGATGCTTGTTATTTTTTGCGATCCATCAATATTTTTTGCTACGAACGTATCATCATAAAGGTTATCGTGGGTTTCTTTGATGCCTTGTAAGGCAGCAACTGTTGCAATATCACCTTCAATGAGAATATATTCTTGAGATTGACTTGAATACGGAAACTTTTCAGCAATTACTTTAAATAATTCAATAGATTGAGTGTTTTCTGGCGCAAATTCCATCATGCTAAATCCTCGATTCAAACGTGTGGCACCAATGGCAAAGATGATCGTCAGTATGACTATAATGGCCAAAATGAGTTTCTCTTGATGTATTATTTTTTTAGATAAGATATCCATTATTTTACGTATGGCAATCCCATGAGGTTTTCGTTTCAGTGAAACCGTCTTTCTTTTATCTAAAATATATCGTAGCGCAGGAAGAAATGTCAATGCAGTAATGAATGTATATAAAATACCTAATGCCAATAGAAGTCCAAAATCTCTCAAAGGTCCGATAGAAGCAGTTAGAAACGAAAGAAACCCGATAGCTGTTGTAATCATTGCAAGAAAGATTGCTGATCCAATATCTCTTACAGAATTTATAGTTGCCTGTGCGACTGAATATCCTTTTTCTAATTCGATTCGATAATTATGAAACATTTGGACCGAATAATCTACACCAAGTCCCATGAGAAGAGGCACCATGGCAACAGCTATTACATTAAAATTAATACCTAACAGAACCATGCTCCCGAATGTCCATATCATTGAGATAATAAGCGAAAGCATTGGAAGTACCACATAAGAGGTACCATGAAACGTAAAAAACAATATCACCATGATGATAAGAAAAATTAAGGGGGCGATAATCCGATTAGCCCTCATCGTAACATCATTGATTTGCACATTAATAATGCCATTTCCTGTTACTTGAATAGAAACATCATCGTATGTCTCATCGAGTTCTGTAATATTCTCAACGATACGTTTGTTCATGCTAATGATGTTATCATACACTTTTGTTGGAGTTAATAGTAAAAACATGATACTTGCAGAAGGATTTCCAGTACTGCTATAATCCGCTGAAAGAAATGACAGAGCATTCAACTGTAAGTCTTCATAAAAATGTGGAACAATAGTGAATGAAATTGTTGATGACACAGGATTGTCGGGAACGATGTCGGCTTGTTTCCAATTATCCTGGAGATCCTGAAGTGCAAGGGTGTCGGGAAGCATGTCTGTCTGCTGAAGCATTGCAAAAAAATCTTCAAATTCTTCCCAAGTTAAGTTTCCATAGCGTTGGAGCATGCGTTCAGTGAGAGGCCCAAGAAGAGGTTTTGATTGTATGGCAAAGAGTTTTTGAAAAAAATAGGAGGTGTTTGCTGTGATACGTCCCCCTCCAAGTTGTAAAAACGGCGTTTGATAATAGCGAGTTCCAGAGGAGAAATGAGATAGTTTCGCAGGTAATCCAACCGATCCAATTTGGGGTGCTATTCCATAGGTCCCCAGTTCTTCTAATGAGACATCAAGGAGTATTTGATTCCTATCGATATCAAATTCCATTGACCCCGTTGTTAAAGGAAAGGGAAAGGCTAGTTCTTGCCCAGATAGTTGAACCCACAGATAGACATCTTTTTTATATGCATTGAATAACGTATGATTTCGTAGATGAGAAAAAAGATCTTTTATGTTAGAACGAAAGCCTTTTCCAATTTCCCAAACTGGATGTATTGGTTCAAGATGTCCTGAAAGACTATACGTGATATTCAGAGCCTCAATCGGAGTTATGAGATTGTTAAAGGTAACATACCATTCCATAACATTAACATGTGGAAATACTGGCCGTAAAGTACTATCAAGTTTGGATAAATCATAAACTTCAAATGTTATACGCAAAGAATCATTTCTAGTATGAAAATAACAATTCTTAATGTCAGCACCATCCACTGAAGATCCTTTTGAAAGACGCGGGAAACGTTGATAATCGATGTCTTCGTTTGGATCGTTTTCTGCAAACAATGCTATAGCATTTTTTTCTTGAACAACAAGCAAATCATCTAATGCAATAGTTATTTGCTCGTCGGTACAATTATTCAATGAATCACCAAATTCAATGAGACAAATAGTATCCAAAAAGGTAACGAGGGAAAAACTCCAGTTGACCTCAGGGAGTTTTTCAAGTTCATGAGCCAAATATGCCATTTCCCTTAAAGCATCTGGTGTAATTACACTATGGGTATCCTCTTTTTCAAGGAGCATATACATCAATTGCTGATTTCCCCCAAGATATTCCTGAATACGGGTATTTGCCTGAACAAGGGGATCATCAGGAGAGAAATCTGCAAAATCTGTTTTGTATTCAATCGATGGAATAAAGAGGGAGAAACCTATAGTGATGGCTAAAGTAATAAAAACGATAAGCCAGGGATGGTGCTGAATGAATGTTCCAAGTTTTGGTGACATACTGTAGAATTGTCCCCTAATAGCCCATAATGGCTCATTATTAGCGCTGATAATTGTACAGCATTTTATATTATTTTGCTGTGTTTATATTGTTTTTCATATTTTTATATAAACTGTTATGAAATGAATATGTTTGTAAATCTAAATAAATCATCAAAAAACATTATTTGAAGTTGAAATAATAAATACTCATCAACCACTAATGCGGAGAAGAAATAAAACAATGAATTCGATATCAAGTGAGAAATATCACAAGCATTAAATAAGAAATGATAATTCCTCGGACTCGGTGAAATCTTATGGATATGTACATCTTAACTATTCCGATTGGGGGAATCGTTGCGCTACTTCTTGCAGCATATCTCTTCTATTCGGTTAAAAAACAAGATCCAGGCAATAAAAAAATGCAGGAACTCAGCCAAGCCATACGAGAAGGCGCAATGGCTTTTTTAAATAATGAATACAAAATCATTATTATGTATATTATAGTTATTGCATTAATTCTTTTTGGCGCATCGTTTATTGAAGGAAGTAATATAAAAATTGGACTTTCAATATCATTTGTGATTGGTGCAATATTATCGGCTCTATCAGGAAACATCGGCATGCGTGTCGCAACCATGGCTAATGCAAGAACTGCAGAAGGGGCAAAAAAAAGCTTGGCAAAAGGTTTATCAATAGCGTTCTCAAGCGGGGCAGTAATGGGTATGTCTGTAGTAGGTCTAGGAGTCCTTGGGGTGTTTGTTGTCTACTTCGCATTCATACAATTTTTTTCAATTGATCCACTTACTGCAACCAATAATTTGTTTGGATTCGGTTTTGGAGCATCCTCAATTGCTCTCTTTGCTCGATGTGGGGGCGGAATTTACACAAAAGCAGCAGATGTTGGTGCAGATCTTGTGGGGAAAATCGAAGCAGGTATCCCTGAAGATGATCCAAGAAATCCTGCTGTGATTGCCGATCAGGTCGGAGATAACGTTGGAGATGTTGCTGGGATGGGCGCAGATCTGTACGAATCATATGTTGATTCGATTATTGCTTCTATGGCCCTTGCAGCAATTGCTGGCGGAGTTGCAATGTCAACGTATTGGACTGCAGCTTTATGGCTCCCTCTAGTTGTCGCATCGATTGGTATATTTGCATCAATTATAGGTATCCTCATGGTCACATTAGGAAAAGGAAAGAATGTATATAGCTCTCTGAGGAATTCCCTCTATGGGGCAACAGCTCTTACCTTCATACTGTCAGCAATTGCGACCTGGTTTATGCTGGGATCATTAAAACCATTTTATGCAATACTGGCTGGTCTTATCTCAGGTTTGATTATCGGAGTAACTACTGAGTATTATACATCAGAAAAAAGGAAACCTGCACAAAGTATTGCAGAGGCATCAAAAACAGGTGCCGCCACTGTCATTATCCAAGGATTACAAGTTGGAATGATCAGTACCATCATACCAGTTATCTCCGTTTGTGCAGCAATGATCGTTGCATACTACTTTGCAAATTTCTATGGTGTGGCAATTTCCGCGGTTGGTATGCTCTCCATTCTTGGAGTGTCCCTTGCAACAGACTGCTATGGACCCGTAGCAGATAATGCACAAGGGATTTCCGAAATGGCAGGATTGGGAGAAGAAGCACGCAAGAATACTGAACAACTTGATGCAGTAGGAAACACAACTGCTGCTATGGGAAAAGGTTTTGCCATTGGTTCCGCTGCCCTTACCGCACTTGCGCTGATTTTTAGCTATTTAACGACTGCTCAATTCTTAGGCTATGATTTATTCCTTAATCTTGCCAATCCAAATGTTGTAGTCGGAGTATTTATTGGTGCCTTGCTCCCCTTTATTTATGTATCACTTACCATGGGTGCAGTAGGCAGAGCAGCATATAAAATGGTGGAAGAAGTCAGAAGACAATTCAAAGATCTCGATCTGTTAAAAAGCGATAAGAACAAACCTGACTACAAAGGCTGTGTTGCAATCAGCACAAAAGGTGCAATAAAAGAGATGATACTACCAAGTCTTCTTGCTGTTATTTCACCAATCGTCATTGGGATTATCCTAAAACCAGAAGGATTAGGTGGACTTTTAATCGGATCGATTGCAACAGGTTTCCTCCTTGCCATCTTTCTTGCAAATTCCGGTGGAGCATGGGATAATGCAAAAAAATACATCGAATCAGGAAATCTTGGTGGTAAGAAATCAGATGCGCATAAAGCAGCGGTTATTGGTGATACTGTTGGTGATCCAATGAAGGATACATCGGGACCATCATTGAACATTCTCATTAAACTGATGTCCATTGTAGCACTTGTGTTCCTCCCACTGCTTATCGCAATAGCAGATCTCTGGTAATCGACAATAATAAGGTATGATTTTGGGAAACCAAAAAATGGTTCCTTAAACTACACTCAAAAAGCATATAAGGAGTAAGTGTATTTCAACCCAGCATCATTTCATGTACTGTGATTATTATGTACTACAGATTGAAAGTTGAAGATACTATTCGAATCATGCCTGATCAATTTGGTGATGATCTTGATGAGGTAATAAAAATAATTGTTCAACAATCTTTTGAAGGAACTGTACGCAAAGATGATGGCATTATCGTTGTTGCAGAAAACATTGAACCAATTGGGGATGGCATCGTCATTCATGGTGATGGTGCAATGTATCAAAAAGTTCGATTTGATGCACTTACCTTTAAACCTGAAATGCAAGAAGTTCTAGATGGCATTATCTGTGAAATTGTAGAATTTGGTGCTTTTTGCCATATTGGGCCTATAGATGCATTAATCCATATGAGCCAAATTATGAACGATTATGTTCAAGTCGACGCAGAAAATGAAGTGATTACTGGAAAGGAGAAAAAGAGAAAACTTCAAGTTGGAGATTCCGTTCGAGCACGTATTGTCGCTGTAAGTCTCAATGAATTATCTGCTCGTGAAAGTAAGATTGGACTCACTATGCGTCAACCCGCTCTTGGCTCTCACGAATGGCTTCATGAAAATGTTGACGAAGAACCAGACGAAAAGAAGAAAAAACCAACCAACAAAAGACGGAAATCATTTGAGGCAAGAAAACCATGAAAATACTTTATGCCTGTAAAAATTGTCATATTTTAACTGAAGAAAAGGTCTGTCCGCAATGTGCAGTTCCAACATCTAAAAGATGGCAAGGATATATTATCATAAGAAATGCAGAAATTTCTCAAATCGCTGCAAAGATGAATATTAAAAAACCTGGCAGATATGCGTTGAAGGTCCGATAAATGCATTCCTCGGCAAAATTCTCTTTGCCATTCTCATTTCGTGATATACTCAAAGAACCGATTGGTATGCTTGTTTCTTCCAAAAAAGAATTATTCAATATCGTTTCAAAAGGTACACAATTGGTCTCAATTGGCGATCAGGTAACATATACCATACTAAGTAAAAACATCTCTCCATTATTCTGCGTCATTGATTACCAAACAAAACGAAAGAAAAATACCAAAGAGATTAATGTCATATTACGTTCTTATGGAAACAGTATTAAACAAGTGGTAAATCCTCCAGGGGTTATCACATATGAATTATGGGATATCATTGAAAATGCATACAAAGAGTTACACAAAAATCTTACATTACGTATCGAAGTTAATGGGGAAGAAGATTTGGCTGCGCTTCCCGCCATTCTTCTGGCACCTGAAAACGTAACTATAATATATGGATTGCCAGATAGAGGAGTCGTTATTGTCCCATCAAAGGAAGAACATAAGCAAAAGGTCAAAGAAATATTAACAAAGATGTGAGTGCTATGGAAATAGAAATCAACGAGAAGAAAAACAATCCGTTTTTGAATCGAACGGAAGTTCATTTCACCGTTCTTCATACGAACCAAAAAACACCAAACAGAGACGTTGTTCGTAGTGAACTTGCAGAGAACCTAAACGAAAAAAAAGAAAACGTCTTTATTGAACAACTTAATTCTAAGTTTGGCATTCAAAAAACAACTGGGTACGCTCGGATTTATTCCACTCGAAAACAAGCTGAAAGCCTTGAATATAAATACATTCTCAAACGCAACGAAGGTAAAGGAAAACAAAAGAAATCTGATGAAGAATCTAAAGAGGGCGAAACCGTAAAGACGATAGATACAAAGAAAGAGGGGGAGAAAAAAATATGAAAGGTAGGGAAGTATTTAAAATCGATAACGGAAGAATCAAGCGAGCAAGAAGACATTGCCCAAAATGTGGAGATGGTGTATTTCTTGCGGAACATAACAATCGGTTAAGTTGTGGAAAATGTGGGTATACTGAGTTTAAAACTGTAGCATAATTAAAGAAATTCTTATTTATATCCCCTCAGACAACGTAATATTTATTCTAAAACTTAGGAATAACGTCTGTTGATGTTGGTCCGATGTGTTAATTTTGCTTATAACAATATTTTTAAAATTGCTTTTTCTTTACGAGTCATAAACAGCTGAAAGATGTTGAGGGTCTGTAGTGTAGCTTGGATATCACAGAGGCCTCCGGAGCCTCTAACTCGGGTTCAAATCCCGACAGATCCGTACAAATCTAAGTATATGCCAAATTATTGCGTATCATAGATACGTATTCTTTCTAACGACTTACCATGTGTAAAAACAATAAAAGAACGGAAAAAGAGGAGAATAACAAAAGTACGCACATGTCCACTTGCAAATGAATATTTTAAGGTCTTATTATGATAATTACTATTACGTTAAATTACATATTATTTAAATGTTATAACTCGCAATAGCTTCTAAGTATTCGAATTAAATCTTATTAATTACAGACTCTGAATCAGGTATTTGAAACTTATATAATGATTGCCCTCGTAGAACCAATAACTTTTATGCCAAAAATAGTATTAAATTCCACTTTTACCAAATAGATACCGGACTCAGAAAACTTATGTTTTTGAAAATTAGTACCGGTAGAATATGTACCATCATCAAAATCATAATCAATTTGACCGTCAACTAAAAACATCGGGAACATTACTGAAAATAATACAAATTTTCCATGTAAAAATATCTTCGGAAATGCTACTACCCAAACTCGTAGACTAATACTATTCTCTGTTTTATCAACATTATTTGTCTTTTGTGTATCATCAAAGGGTGTGTGAGTTGCAGTACTGCTTAGTACAGGTGTTGTTATACACAATAAGAATATTATCCCCAATATCAATATTTTTTTCATTCTTTTTACCCCCAATGAATATATTTACACCCGTTTCTTAAATCTTGCTATAGAATAATATAAATTTCAAAATAAATTTCTTATAATAGCATAGTATAAAATTGACTGAAAAACAGATTTTTTGATACGATATTATCATTTTTTATCGGATTTAATTAGGATAAATTCTTTGATTTGGTCGTGAGCCAATTGATCGAAAGTCCTTCCTGAAGGTTCTGCAATTATATCTTTTTTATATTTTTCTATAAATTCTCTTGAATTCATTATATTCTATGCCCCCTTAATTTATATTGAATTCTCATTAAAGTTTAATTTGGTTTATATTTATATTTTACTATATTTTTTAAATACCAAACAATAAAAATATTAGTTCATAATAAATGGATAATTAGGAATTTTGATGAAATGATTTAACTGAGTTGAAAAATATTTCTCCTTACGATAATTTTACAAATCAGGTAATTTTTTTACTAATAGCCGAGCGGAATTTAGTGCACAGTTGAACCCGATACCAGTTGCTTTGACCCCATCCCCGATGATATAAAGATTTTTCACTGGAGTCTCAATTGATGGTTTTGTATTATCGATTGTTTTTGCTACACCGTCAAGATGCCATACTGCAGGATATAATGCCCAATTCAATGAGTTCTCATACTGAGGAATTAACCGTTCGAGATTTTTATCAAGCATTTGACGTAAAGATGCCATGATTTGTTTATTTTTCGCTTCATCGGGTGTACAAATGAGATATGATTGAACGAGAAATGAGTTAGCGGGGGACAAATGTGAAGAGGGGTCAGCAGCCATAAAATCTATCATGCCCACAGCATCGTTTCCATCTATACCGGCATTTCTTTCAAGAAAATGAAACGTTTTTCCTATTAATTCTTCTGGCACATGCATAAGAGAGTAATAACCGCAAAGACTTCCCGTCCCTGTTAATGATTGCAGTGTTTTTACATATTCTTTTGAAAATTGATCTGGATCGGCGATTCTAAAAAAATCTTGCAACAGTATTGAAGAAACAACAACATCATATGATTCATTTGTTCCATTGATTTGCACCCCTTTAATGTTACCATGTTCAATGACTATTTTTTCTACTGGCGTTTTTAGACAGATTTTCCCACCTTGCGTTCTTATAATATCAGCAAGTTTTTCATGGATTAATTGTAGTCCATATTTTGGATATCCAACCGGTTTTGATCCTTTGTATAGATTTCGTTGAGCTCGAAACATTTCACCTGTCGATATCCTATCAAGGTTGTTTACTGTCGTAATTGACCGAGAAAAGACCTCTAAGATAAGTCTCATCTTTCCCCGACCATACTTGTGAATCGTTTCTGTTATGGAAACAGAATCAAGTTTTTTGAGAGTTTTTTCACTTGCAAGTAATAATCGTAGGATATTTGGTAATATCTTGAGTTTATCTATTTTTGAAAGAAATGGAAAATTATACTCATCATTTTGTATAAAACCAACATATGATTCAAGAAGATCGACATGCTCGTTAAAAATTTTCAATACATCGTTAAGATTATTTAAGACCCCTCCACCAATAGCATGATACCCCAAATCAATAGTATATCCTTTAAGAAGATGATCCGAGAAGATAGTATCAAGATCTGGTACACTATCAGTCAAATAACAGTTGTATGCTTTTAAGAAATATTGATAGTCATCGTATGTAAGAGCTGATCCATTGAGAGATAATGCACGCCCTCCTAGAACTGTCTGTTTTTCATAAATCGTTACTTTATACCCTTTTCTGAGAAGCAATGCACCAGCAATAAGACCTGCAATTCCTGCTCCAATAATCGCTACTGAAATATTTTGAGATTTATTCATAATGATCTACAGCCTTGGTCGAAACAGCTTTGCACTAGTCAAAGGAGTAAATACGATGTACCAAACGATAGGGAACATAATAAGTATTATTGAAGGAATAAACCCAATTAAATGAATAAGCATAAGAGGTACAAGAGAGAACCTGAGAAACGAAAGAATGCTAATGTATTTTCTAATTAAATTTCGATCAAATACTTTTAGAGAAAGAAGCATAATAGTGAAAGATAAAACACCAAGTGATGCTATAGCAAGAATTACAATTTGCCATATAGCATACTGCTCATCAAAGAAAACAAAGGGAAGAAAAAGAAGAAAAATCGAAAAAAGGCGAATACCAAGACTAAATGCTTTGAAACTGGCTGGGATGATAAGTTTTTTTTCAATAACTTTTACTCCCATTTTTGACGCAATATTTTTTACACCCATGATATAATCATGGTCAGCATCTTTTATTCCACCTTCCACCGCATTCATATGCAGCAGATGGTTAAAGGTCAATACGAATATTATCCAGGTGTAAAGATTAGGGAACCCATAGGCATACGCCCCACACAAGAAAACAAAAGCAACAGACAAAGCAACAAAAAAATCTGATCCAACTATTTTTTTACCATACTGATTATAAACGCTTCCAAAAAACCACGCTATTATGATGCATAAAACGGAAAAAAACCGAAAGTGAGTGATAGTTTTATTGTAAAAAAGTATAAAAAAACAAAGAAAAGTAAGGATAATACAAGAAAAGCAAATCCAAATGACTGCCGATGGTTGAATTTTTCCGCTAACAAGAGGTCGGTCTTTCAGTTCCTTTGAGAGCCTATCTACATTCATATCGACATAGTCATTGAGAATAAAACCATAAATAACTGAAAATACACCAATCAAAAAAAGCATAGCGAGTTGATAAAAATCAAATATACCAACTGTAAGCGCGGCAATAACGGGAGGTATCGCCAGACCACCAAGACCTGGTATTCGAAATAAGGTTGCATAAGCTGAAATTTTTCTCATGGTATAGAGATAAAAAAATTAGGCTATATGAGTTTTGTTCTTTTTACATTGTTTTTGGTTGCAATAGTGTTCCATGAAGAATAAGATTTGAGAGAACAAAACCAAGTGCTGGAAAAAATGTTAGAATTCCGGCCCAAGGATTAAGGCTCATCAAAATAATGGGAACCAATGCAAAGTTTATCATATAATGACTACCAATCAACTTTCGTGCTTTCTGTCGTTCAAACTTCTTCATTGAAAGAAGTTTATGCGATAAGAAAAACATTATAAAACCAACGAGAATCAGTAATATTCCTTGAAAAACATTTAACAAAAGATCAAATCGTAATAAAGAGATAACAAATGGGAGAAATACTAGAATAATGTTAATTACCTGTAACCCATAAGCTATCGCTTTGAATTTTATTGAAATAAGTAAATAACCTTTTTTCATTCGAACACCAAGTCGGATAGCAGTTGTTCTTGCGCCTTTGTTGAAATCATTTTCAATATCCTTAAGTCCTCCAGCAACAATCTGCATAAATAACACTTGAATTGCACCTAAAAAACACACAATCCATGCTATGGGTTCAATCTTTTCTAGACCATAGACCTGTGTCGATGCGCCGTACAATACAAAAAAGAAAATTCCAATAGCAACAAGAACATCCATCATCGGAAATTTCTTGCTAATCAGATCATACAGAATAATAAAAAAAGCCGATATTGCAAGAAGGATAATTGGTAGGAAATTGTTTGATATAGTATTGAAAAGATAGCCTGGATTTATGGCAATGATAAATGAAATAATAAATGCGATACCAATACACAAAATAGCAAAAATCCAAGCATTTCTTTGTGAAATAGTTCCACTTATCAATGGTCTATCACTGATTTCTGAGGAACTCTTGTCAATTGAATAATCGATTAGGTCATTAAACACAAAGCCAAAGGTATGACCAAAGAAACCAACAAGAAATAATACAAAGAGTGCAAGGACACTATATTGCCCCATGGCAATCGCTCCCATGACTGGAGAAATGGCTGTAAGAACTGCATTAAATGATCGAGCAAGTTTAAGATATTCCCGTATCATGATCATAAAAGGAAAAACATTAAGCATAAAAAACCATCGGACCATTCATAGCTAATTATCATATTTAATAGAAAAGTTAGGAGCAAAAAAATGAAAGAACAGACCCCCATCCTCGTTTTCTAATGCTGTATCAATTTTTCCAAATGACGATGGATTTCATGGATTGAAAAATTTTCATTAACATATAGTAAAATATGTATACCATTGATTGATACGCCATATGAAAATATCTTCTGTTGGAGAAATGTTATTATGGCAACAAAACAAATGAAACATATTCTTGTTACCGGGGCAGCAGGGCAAATCGGATCAGAATTGACTATGGCGCTACGAAAAAAATTTGGAAATGACAATGTTGTAGCAACTGGAAGGAAAACAAAACCAAGTCAAACCGTTCTTGAATCTGGACCATTTGAATACTTTGATATTACTGATAAAGACATGGTTAAACAGGTAATAAACTCCTATGAAATTGATACAATGTATAATATGGCTGCAATTCTTTCTGCAGTTGGAGAACAAAAACCTCAGTTATGTTGGCAGGTTAATATTAATGGATTGATAAGCATTCTCGATCTTGCAATGGAATATGATATGACCCGTGTTTTTGTTCCCAGCTCAATTGCTGCATTTGGCCCAGAAACCCCAAAAGAAAACACACCGCAAGAAACCGTACTTAGACCTACAACAATGTATGGCATTTCAAAAGTCGCAGGGGAGTTATTGGGTGATTATTACTTTCATAAATTTGGTTTAGATGTACGTGGTATACGATATCCTGGCATCATCAGCAATGAAACACTTCCTGGTGGAGGAACAACAGATTATGCTGTTGAGATTTTTTATGAAGCAATAAAAAATAAAAAATATACTTGTTTTTTAAGAGAAAACACAAAGCTTCCAATGATGTACATGCCCGATTGTATTAAAGCAACACTCGATTTAATGGATGCTGATATCAAAAAGCTTAAACATCATTGCGATTTTAATGTGAGTGCTATGAGTTTTTCTGCTGGCGAACTTGTAAAAGAGATAACAAAACATATTCCCGATTTTACCTGCGATTATAAACCAGATTTCCGTCAAAACATTGCTGATTCATGGCCACAAAGCATTGATGATAGTGCTGCTCGAAATGAATGGAATTGGAAACCGTCATATAATCTATCAAAAATGACCGCAGATATGATAACTGTGCTTAGTAAACGTCAAGAGCAAAAAAAACTTAACAGTTAATATTATTCAAAATTTTAATTATTTTTTTAATTAAATGCGACTCTTACAATTTTTATCATTCAAAAAAATGTTAAAAAATACTATTGAAAGAATACTTTTTAACAAAGCCTTGTTATACGGTTTTCTCTCAAAAGCAATCCTTTTCTACATGTTTTAACATGCTTAATACTTGCCTTTTTCTTGCTTCAAGGTTTCTGATGCACAAAAAAAGAAAGGCAAAATAGTACTCTGTTCTATTGAGTATTAGGGAAACACTATCTTTAGTGAAGAGAACACGAAAGCACTCACTATCTTACCCTTACATAGTTAATTTGCTAACTAAGGTGACCTAGTGGTGTCTTTTTCTTTTTTACTGTAACCTTGGGACATGAGGCACGTATACGCATGCTTCGTGATATCCGTTCGTCAAAATAATTTTGAGATATCGCTTGGCTGCATGCCCCACATCCAAAAAAACTCGATTCTTTTATGCATGCATAAATAATAAAAATTATCACGCGATGTATAACAGGAACATTACGAACGTGTTACGACCGCTGTAACGATTGTGTAACGGTGCGCGTAACGGTATCCGTTACAATCGTATCGTAACATGCACGCGCAAAAAAAATCGCCGGTGAATGGCCATGAAAAGAAAGAAGGAATGTATGAAGCACTGTCCCGTATGCGACAAGGAACTCGAAAACGAATTAGCCCTCAACGGGCATCTGCGTTTGGTACAGGATCAACAACATATCGCGTATAGGCACCAACACAATACAGCTCAAGCCCCAACACAACGGAAATCGTCAGCCCCATTCCCACCACCGACCAAGACCAATGCGAGACAGCGCATAGAGGCCCTTGTCAAAAACATGGAAGCGCAAACGCTTCACGATGAAAATGAGAGGGCGTTCCTACAAAAACTTGAAGCGTTACTACGGGCAGACAGGGACGCTGAAGAGAGCATACGAAATGAAGGGTATACGAAAGGATGGGATGAGTGCAGTAAGCAGTGGGAAAATGCACTGACAGCGTATAAAATAGAAGCAGAAAAGTCTGCTGAACTGAAATATGAGAGGAGGATATATAGTGAAACTGAAAAGGCGAGAAACGAAACTAAAAACGAATTTCACAAGTTAATAGACGAGAACTTAGAAGCGCATCTGCAACGGTATAGTTTTCGTTTTGAATGTAGTGCATGTGAGAAGATACATATTGTACGATTTGGGGAACAATCATACATCGATCTGATGGAATTTTTACGATCGATAGAAGCGATATGCCCTGAATGCAGCCAACGCAGGGGACTTCCCCCCGAATATCACTCGCTGACCCTTGAAGTAAAGAATCTTAAGATACAACACCTAACGGACTCGTTAGCAGAGTACCGTAAGGAAGAACATGCCACAAGCTAACGGTTCTCCATGGTACAAGTGTTCGTCGTTCGCTCTCAGGCTCAGAGAGTCATGAGAGGCCGCAATAGTCATGAGCAGCCTTGGTTTGAACGTATGTGCCATCTGCTGAGGTTTTGACTCATTCTATGTTTATTCTTAATGGCGAAATGGACTTCTGAGACAGGGCATCGTTTTACTTTGAATGACCCCCTATCTGATATTATATGATTGTCACATAGATTCGCTTAAATGTACATAAAACATTGCTGCGAGTGGGGTCAAAATTTGGGGATCAATTATTTCTACGTCGATGACGAAGGGAATTGGAGCGAGAAGTGAAAAGCATGTCAAAAATGAGCATAAAAGATGGGTTAGATATATACCAACTGAAAATTCTTTGATGAGATAGTTATTAAAAAATTTATCACACTCACAAGAGTACCATAAATACTTTTATAATTATCTCTTCTATTACCTGAGTAGGATATAATAGAAATCCTACTACATTTTTGAGGAATGTCACATGGAAAAATTAACTGCACATGACCTTGCAAAAGCTCAGAAAGAAATCTCTGTTGCTGAATTTTTCGAACGAAATAAGCATATCCTTGGCTTTGGCAATCTAACAAGGGCATTGGTAACAACAATTAAAGAAGCTGTCGATAATGCATTAGATGCATGCGAAGATGTTGGAATCTTACCGGACATCATTGTAAAAGTAACAAATGGAGAAGATGAAAACGAATGCCTTGTTGCTGTAGAGGATAACGGACCAGGCATAGTCAGTGAACAAATTAAACATATTTTTGGTCGATTGTTATATGGATCAAGATTTCATGCAATTCGTCAAAGTAGAGGTCAACAGGGAATTGGAATTTCTGCAGTAGTCTTATACAGTCAACTAACAACAGGTAAACATGCAAAAATTATGTCAAAGATTCAAGAGAATCTACCAGTAGTTGTTATAGAACTAGCTATTGATACCAATAAAAATCGTGGAGATGTTATTAATAAATCCCTTGATCATTGGGACAAAACAACAGGAACCCGTGTTGAAGTGCCCATTCATGCCGATTATGTAAGGGGACGTCGATATGCCTATGATTATCTTCGAAATACTTCCATTATAAATCCTCATGCAAAAATTACCTTTGTCGAACCTGATGGAACAACTCATATATTTGAACGAACCTCAGATATTATTCCAAAGAAAAGTGAGGAAATAAAACCGCACCCTCAAGGAATTGAACTTGGAACTTTGATTAAAATTGCTAAGAATTCTAGAGCTAGAAAGTTATCGAGTTTCTTGAAAACTGAATTTGTAAGTATGGGATCAAGAACTACTATGTTAGTATGTGAAAAAGCTGAATTAGACCCCAATATGAATCTTACAGATCTAACAAGAAACCAGTTCCAAAATCTTCATAGGGCATTCAAACAAGTTAAGATTATGGCTCCACCAATGAATTGTCTTTCTCCCATCACTGAGTCATTAATACGAAGGAGTTTAAAACAAGAAACTAAAGAGATTTCTCCCGAATTTATTATAACCGCATCCCGGCCACCAACGGCATATGCAGGAAATCCGTTCCAAGTTGAAGTTGGATTAGTCTATGGGGGAAATCTGCCAAAGGATGAACAAATAAAAATCATGCGTTTTGCTAATCGTGTTCCATTGTTATATCAACAAGGTGGTTGTATTATCACACAGGCAATCGAAAACATTGATTGGCGTCGGTATGGTCTTGACCAGAGATCCGGAAAAGGAATACCAAATGGACCAGCTATTATCTTAGTTCATGTAGCAAGTACACAAATTCCTTTTACCTCGGAAAGTAAGGAGGCGATTGCAGATATTACTGAAATTGAAAATGAAATTAAACTAGCACTTCGAATATGCGCTAGAAATGTGGAGCGGCATATTCGAAAAAAGGTTCGACGGAAAAAAACACGAGATAAATTTATATTGATTACAAAAATTCTTCCAGAAATCGCAAAGAAATCTGCTTCGATGCTTGATAGACCAGTACCAATATTAGATCCCGTCATCACAAAAATCATGGATGTTATATGGATTGAAGATTTTATAGAATTTGAAACTGTAAAAGGATATCCAGTACAAACAACTTTGCTTGAATCGAATTCTGAAAAAAATTCTAAAAGCATGATAACAAAAAGCACCATTGCTGTTTATAATTATAAACCAAAACCACAGAAATTTACACTTTTTGCAGTTATTCCGGAAGGTGCAGTTGTTTGGTCTGTTTCACCTGAACCAAGTCAAAAAACTACTCACTATTTGAAATGGAAGATTGAAGATATACCTCCAGCTCAAAAAATTGATTTAACTTTTAAATTAGCAGGTCTTCAAAAGGGCGATGTAGATGAAAATGATTTGTATGTTGCTAATATTAATCCCGCTAATGTAATTGGTGCAGATAAATGGGAAGGTGAGTAAATATTGAAAAATAATTACAATGAAGTTATTGAAAAAATCGATAATATCGCTGAAAAAATTTATTCAGATTTGACAAAAACACATATTCCTCAGTTGTCATTACCTACAAGAGCTAAATCAAATATTTATTTCAATGAGAAATTAAATGTCTGGAAATATGGGAAAAACAATGTTGAACGATCTGCCAAATCACTTGACGGAGCATATATGCTTCTTCGAACAATGTATATGGTAGATTTCATTAAAGAGATGATAAAAGTAAATAAATCATCAACGCTAAGAGAAATGTATTACATCTCGGAGGGCTGGAATTTTGCTAAGTTTTCATCACAAGATGAATCAAATCTTTTAGCAGAGGATCTTGAGGTTATCACAAGCCTTATGCGGGAGGATTTTAAACTTCGTCCAGAAGAAGATGGTGCAAGAGTCATTGGGAATCTTACTATAGAAGAAATTACAAGGAGTAATGAAAAACGTCGCATTCATTGCCAGGATGATGTTGGAGACTCAGGATATTCAATTCCTTATAATGTTGAACCAGAAAAGATTACATTAAAAAATTTTGATGCAGATATGATTGTTGCAATAGAAACTGGTGGCATGTTTGATCGATTAGTCGAAAACCATTTTGATGAGAATTTTCGATCTATTCTTATTCACCTGAAAGGACAACCAGCTCGTTCGACCAGACGTTTTATCAAACGGTTAAGTGATGAAAAAAATCTACCAGTGGCTGTATTTACAGATTGTGATCCTTGGAGTTTTAGGATTTTTGCAAGTGTGGCCTATGGAGCAATTAAAACAGCTCATATATCAGAATATTTAGCATCACCTTCAGCTTCATATCTTGGTGTTACTCCATCAGATATCGAAAATTATAAACTCCCAACTGATGAATTGACAACTGAGGATATAAAATCATTAAAAAGTGAACTAACCGATCCTCGGTTTCAGGATTCTTTTTGGAAAAATGAGATAAAATTGCAATTAAAACTTGGGAAAAAATCTGAGCAACAAGCATTGGCAAAATACGGGTTAGATTATGTAACTGACATATATCTTCCAGAGAAACTCGCTGAACTAGGTATGCTAAAGAAATAACTCAATTATTTTATTTTTTCTTTTATTCTTCTATTTTTTATCCCAAAGCTTTTCATCAGAAATAATCTGATGACGTAAGCAAAGAATCGTTTCTTCATCTATTTGTATAAAAGTTCTACTAAATAATCCACCTCTTACATTTTTTGGAATTGTGAAATCATAATAAGTTTTTCCTTTTGTCATTGAATATGTTTTCGTAATATTTTTGATGGTTTTATCATAATTTTTTCCTTGATTAGAACGAACAAAGATGACAATATCAATAATGATAAAGATCGCAAGGAATATGGAAATCAGATATAGCCACATCGTAAGTGACAATCCTGCCCAATTTGAACTATACCCCAAAAATATTTGGCCGCTTACAATAAGAACAATCAACAGAATAAAAAGTATGGCAAGAATGAGAAAAATCTTTGGAAGGATATTAGTAAAAGATCGGTTTTTTTTAAACATTGTTTTTTCATGCATTTTTGTCGCCTACTCTCTTGTATTAGATTTACATGCTTTTAATGTTTCTATGTTTAATTCATATATGATTCTTATAAAAATTGATTTTGACTTCGAAGAATATAAAATCTTATTGATTTTAATCATCTAAAATTTTTTTTATCTGATAAATCTATAAGAGTTATAAAGTGTGTATTACTATGCCCCTAGTATATGATGCTTTTATATTGTAATTATTTTCACTAGCTTAATTACCAAATATATGTTTCGATTAAAATTCATTATCAACAATACAATTTTGTAATAAATATACTTAAGCTTTTTATAACACTCAATGTTTCTAGGAAATGCATGCAGATGAATAACATTAGCAAAATTATTCAAGAAAATACCATACAATGGATTCAAGTACATTTCACTGACCTTCTTGGAGGACTACGAGCGATTCACATTCCAACAGATAGATTTCTAAACGATCATATTCTTCGACAAGGTTGTGGGTTTGATGGATCATCAGTTGGATTAAAAAATGTTGAAAAGTCAGATATGATTGCTATTCCTGACCCTGATACATTTCATATTCTTCCCAATGAAGATGATGAAGCGAGAATTCTTGCGGACATTTATGATACATCATATCAACCATCGCCACTTGACCCACGAAATGCCTTAAAACAAGCCGTTTCGGTTGCCAATATGCAAGGTTTTAATGATGTAATTATTGCTCCAGAGATGGAATTTTTTGTTTTATCTCCCGATCAAGAAAACCTGTATGACCCACTTGCAAATAAAGCCTATTTAGTTCCACCCCCCATTGATGAAATAAAAGATTTTCGAAAAAAACTGTCAGAATGTCTCATCAAAAGCGGCATTAATGTAAAATACCATCATCATGAAAATGGACGATTTCAACATGAAATTGAAATAAAGTCATTAACTGCTATTGCTGCAGCTGACTTCTGCATGTATTTCAAATATTTATCAAGAGACATTGCAGCATTAGAAAATCTACAGGTTAGTTTTATCCCAAAATTATTTCCAGATGAAGCTGGAAATGGGATGCATGCGCATATAAAACTTTTAAAGAAGAACTCAAATGTTTTTCATGATGCAAAAGATCCTTATCTCTTGAGCGAGACAGCACGTTATTTTATTGGAGGGGTGCTTTTCCATGCAAAAAGCATAGCAGCGTTTGCTAATCCGACTGTTAACTCATATAAACGACTTATCCCTCATTATGAAGCACCACTATACATTGCTTGGGGAAGACATAATCGTAGTAGTCTTATTCGCATTGCTGCAAAACAGAATATTGACATAGAAATTCGAAATGGAGATCCATCTGCAAATCCTTATCTTTATTTTGCTGCTCTTATATACGCAGGACTTGACGGAATAAATAGAAAAATTCTTTATGACCCCATAGAACAAAATATATATGATATGTCTGCAAATGAACTTAATGCTTTAAATATAAATCGATTGCCAACAAGTCTATTAGAATCGCTACAAGAACTTGATCAGAACAAATATCTTAAACAACAATTGGGCGAAGAATTGATACGCACATATATTGAAAAAAAGAAAGAGGAACTAAATAATTATCAGTCAGAAGTCTCTGATGTTGATATTAAATATTATTTACATTGTTGAAAACACTCCAATAGAAAGAATGATAGTATGAGTAGGTTAAATGATGCTAGGATTTTTGGCAGTATGGGTGGAATTCTTTTACTATTTGGTGGATTTGTTCCTTATGGAGGTGTTGTTCTTTTACTAATCGGCCTCTGTCTTATATTTATTGGAGTAAGAATTATATCAGAGGTTACAAGAACGAAAATAATCTCGAATAATTACCTTACATATTTTATTATTTACATTATTACTATATTATTAATTGTAAGTATTATGACAGTAACTTTTGGTACGTATGGTAGTCTATCTTTTTTTACTGTACTTGAAAACATAGACACATCAAACCCTGAACAAGTTTTTACTTATCTTAAACCCCTTTTAAATGGTTGTTTTATCTCATTAATAATTGGATGGATTTTATTTATACTTTCAGCCATATATTTAAAAAGAAGCTACGATACGATTGCGTCAAAAACACGAGTAGATAGATTCAAAACAACCGGTTTAGTATATCTAATTGGAGCTATTACTTCCATTGTTATTCTTGGGTTCTTTATTATGTTTATTGCACGAATTTTCGAGATTATTTCTTATTATAATCTTTCAGATGAATACAAATATCTTTAGAGGAATAATATCTTAAAAGAAATATGTAAGTTCCTTGCTTATTGAAAAATAATCATCAATAAATTTCGCTAATAAAATTGTTTTTCAATTTTTTTATGAATAAAATAGGATATCTTGATTTTTCTATAATATAGTATTAGTCTAGAAAGGATAATTGATTTGACCATTCTATAGAATAACATGGTTATAATATTTATCTGAGTGCAAATGAGTTCAAAATATAGTCACAATTTTTTAAATTTTTCAGAATAAGATAATATAAAAAATTATGCTAAATCCTATCTCTTCCCTTACCTTTTTTGAATTTAATTGAAAATCTCCCTTCCATACCATAAATGGCATGGTTTTTCCTCAATGGGGGGAACATAATGTGTCGGCGTTTTATATCACTTCCTGCATGCGATTCATCCCACAAATTTATTTTAGGGATTTCTCGCTTGGATTTAATTAAAAAATTTCATAAATTATAATAAGCATCTATGCATTATTGCTAGTATACCTGAGGGAAGGAGAGAAGTGTTAAAATGTGTGAGTGAATAGGGGATTAAGGTAGGGATGGGATGGTTGAGGAGAGGATGGACTCCAAAAATTTTTATAATCCCCCATTCTTCACAATTATTATATGTGCTCTTATTTTATTTAAATCTTATCAATACCTTAAAAATAGTCATTTCAGATATTAATAAATCTTAATTTTGTTAAGAACATTAGTATAAAAAAATTTTTTCTAGCATTAAACCTGAAAACTTTTTAACCATAAAAGGATGTCCTTACCGCGATATAGGGCCAGTGGTCTAGTGGTTATGACGTCGCGCTTACAACGCGGAGATCGCCTGTTCAATTCCGGCCTGGCCCATATTAAAAGTAAGATGATAGAAATGACTGAAAAAATTTTATTTTCTTTAGATCAGTGTATAAAATGCAATCAAATAAAACAACTTCTTAAAGACAGAGATGATATTACAGTGATTACTTTCCCGCATGAAATATATAATTGGTCATCAGAATATCGCTCAACAGCAGAGAAATATAATGTAATTGATGACCTTCAAAGGACAGCACCAGTTCTATTGGTCGATGATAAAAAATATTTTGGATACCTTCGTATTAGAAAATGGCTATATGATAATCCATAGGACTAATCGTCATTGATACTTTCTTGTTTTTCTAAGAATTTTATAAGTTTTTTAAGAGATTTTCCTCTATGCGATATTTGGTTTTTTTCTTCTGTTTGCATTTCTGCAAATGTTACCTCTTTTCCCATTGGAATAAAAATAGGATCATATCCAAATCCATTTATTCCTTTCTTTTCAAAACAAATCCTTCCAATACATTCACCTATAAAGAGTTGAAAGGTTCCGTTTGGTTCACCATACCCAAATACACTTCGAAATGTTGCGGTTCGTTTCTCTGTTTTAACATTTTTCATTAACAAAAGGATACCATCTAATCCTATAGTAAAAAAAGCATACGCTGAGTATACCCCGGGGAATCCTTTAAGTGCATCAATAAATATCCCTGCATCTTCTAAAATGAAGGAATGATCTACTTTATTTTGAACATATTGTATTCCATAAGATGCTACTTCCTGAAGGCTATCAGCCTGAATTTCAGGATAACCTAGATTCTTTTGTATAATCTCAATATTAAGTGGTTTGCATTTTGTCTGTGCTTCTAGGATTTTTCCTTTATTACTCGTTATGAAATACACAGATTTCATCGGTATCTACCTCTTTTTACAATATCTTTTATTTTATTCTCAACTTGTATTGCATCACCTTGATATATCTCTTTATATCCGTTTTGAACATGTTTAAATTCATAAGAAAATTTTGAATGTGTTGATTCCATTGCCTCCATAAGTACATGAAGATCTACACCTTTTGCTTCGATATCTGGATTAATTTCTCCCAATCCAAAATCAATGAAATAAATCCTTTCCTGAAAAAGTATCATATTTGAAGTTGTAATATCGCCATGAATAATGTCACCATTGTGAAGTCGGGCAATATTTTTACCAATATTTTCACAAAGTTTCTTACGTTGCTTTTCATGCAATGTATTGTATATGTCTTTAATACGAAGACCATTGATGTATTCCAGTGTTATTATGCCTTGAATTAAGTCTACATCAAAAATGATTGGTACACTGACTCCTTGTTTTCTAGCAGCGGCCATCAGTTTGGCTTCTTCTTTTGTTCGAAGGGAAATAAGATAGCGGTCGATTTCATTAATTCTGTAGTGTTTGTTAACGCGTCGTTTTTCAACAACACTATAACCAAGATATGTACTTTTAATTATCTTTGCTTCTGCACCTTGATATAATATTTTTTCATTATTCACGCCATTTCACTTCCACCACATCTGTACGGAATCTTTGATTGATGATAGTATCCTTTATTTCCATTCGAATACCGCTATGAAACATAACATATCCTAACCAAGCTATCATTGCTCCGTTGTCGATACATAAATTTTTTTCTGGAACATAAAATTGTGCTCCTCGATCTTTAGTCATTACCTGAACCATATCTCTAAGTCTTTGATTTGCTGCAACTCCGCCCCCTAATAATACTTGATGTTTTTCTGTATGTGCCATTGCTCTTTCAGTTATTTCTGTTAAAGCAGCAAAGGTTGTCTCCTGAAGAGAATAACATATATCTTGAACCGGCTTTTGCTGAGCAATATATTGCATTGCAGCAGTAAGTAATCCGGAAAATGCAATATCCATGCCCTTTACACTATATGGCAATTCTAAGTAATTTTTACCTGTTTTTGCATATTCTTCGATTTTTGGTCCACAGGGAAATGACAGCCCAATCGATCGACCAAATTTGTCTAAACAATTACCTATGCCTATATCAAGGGTTTCTCCAAAAACTCTATATTTTCCTTCTGAAAAGGCAATTACCTGAGTATTTGCACCTGAGGTATAGAGAAGAACAGGATCAATACATTCTGGTATCATTCCTCTCCCAATTTCAAGATGAGCAATACAATGGTTAACACCAATAATGGGTATATTTAATGATAATGCAAGTGCTCGAGCAGCAGTTGCTGCTGTTCTTAAACAGGGTCCAAGACCAGGACCTTGAGAAAAAGAAACAAGATTAATATCAGATGAAGAGAGCTTGGCTTGTCCTAGAGATTGTGTAACTAAATCTGCTATATACATTACATGATGGTTTGCTGCTTCACGCGGGTGAATTCCACCTTTTTCCGGTATATATGTTTTTATTATATTTGATAAGACCTTACAGTAATCGTTTTGATTTTCTACAATACCTACACCAATTGAATGAGCAGTTCCTTCGATACCTAGAGTTTTCATAACATTATTTGCGTAAGCAATGTTAACTTTATAAGAAATATGGCAAAATTAATTTGACAAATAAACTAAAAATTCGCCATTTCAATTCAATAAAGGAAAAATTACCAATTATCGTCACATTTTGATTTATGCTTAAAATAGTTCCAATTCTTTTTTTCTTATTGGCAGATACCTACTAATTTGATGTTTATATTTATGAAATAAACTTAAACGACTCGTTTCAAAACATCTTTCTTGAATTTTTTCTGGGTTAATTTCGAATATCCATAATTCTTCATCAATTTAAAAAACATTCATACTAATATATCTAAAAAATTCATTGATCTTTTGGTGTGATACCAATTGTAACATCCAATCCATCAATATTCCATGGTTTCACTAGTTTTCCACTGGGTTTTTCTGAAAAGGAAAGTATAATTGATCGGGTCTCTTCCTTAATATATTCAAACCATGCCGATAATTCTTGTTGTTTTTCCATCGGTATTAAAAGTTTTGTTTGAATTTGAGATTCCACGGCTAAATCCATTTCTTTACGCATAGATTGTATTCGACGGACAATTTCTCGGGCGAAACCTTCAGCTTCAAGTTCATCAGAAAGACGAACATCCAAAAACAATGTTGCATCGGAGGTTTCTGTTCGAGCAACATTGTCTTTTACATTTTCAATAATTTCAAAATCATTAATAGTTAATTCTAACTTTTCACCATTAATATCAATAGAAATTATTCCATCTCGTTGCAATTCATCAAATAACATTGTTTTATCCATCTGCATTAGTACTTTTTGTACCTGACTTGCTTTTTCTTTCAATCTTGGTCCAAGGACTGAATACATTGGTTTCACTTGTTTACAGATGAATTTATCTGCTGTTCTTTCGAAAGTGACTTGTTTTACATTTAACTCTTCCTTTAACAATCCAACTAGACTATGTATAGAAGTTTTAAATTTACTATCACAGATAATCGTTGCATGAGCAAGGGGGTAGCGAACTTTAATACCAATCTTTGAACGTAAGGAACGTCCAACTTCTACAAGTTCTCTAATACGCTGCATACCAACTTCAAGTTTTTCATCAATCATTTTATTGTTCACTGTAGGATAATCACAGAGGTGCACACTTTCAGGCATATTATCTGCTTTTAGATTTTGATACATTTCTTCAGCGATAAACGGAGTGAACGGCGCAATAATTTTTGTAAGACCGATAAATATCTCATGTAATGAAGTATATGCTGCTTTTTTATCGGTGGTTTTTTCCTCAACCCATACTCGTTTTCGCGATCGACGAAGATACCAATTACTAAAATCATCTGTAACAAATTGTTCTATAACTCGTGCTGCTTTATGAATTTCAAACACTTCTATATGAGTTCGAACAAGTTGTACCATATGATAAAATCGACTATGTATCCATCGATCAAGAAGAGACCATTCATCAACAGGTACTGGATCATCTAATGAATTAAACTTGTCAAGTGCCGCATATGTTGCAAAGAAGTTATATGAATTCCATACTATAAGAATGAATTTTGCGAGTGTTTCTTTCACAGTATCTTCATAAAATCGTGTTGAATTCCAAGGTGCATTTGCAGAGAAGAGGTACCACCGAAGTGCATCAGCACCTTCATGGTCAATGATGATTTCAGGATCAAGATAATTTCGTTTGCTTTTACTCATCTTCTGATTATCTTTGTCAAGTACAAGTCCCAATGCTAATACATTTTTATAGGGTGGTTTATCAAATAAAATTGTTGAGATTGCTAGCAGCGAATAAAACCATCCACGTGTTTGATCGAGCGCTTCACTGATAAAATCAACGGGAAAGTTTTTTTCAAAATCCCTTTGGTTCTCAAAGGGGTAATGCCATTGTGCAAAAAACGCTGATCCACTATCATACCAACTATCTATTACTTCTGTTTCCCTTACCATTTTGTTATTACATTTTGGACAAAGAATATGAAGTTCATCAACAAATGGTTTATGTAAATCATATTCAGAAGGAAAATTATCACAATATGCTTTTAGTTCTTCAATACCGCCGATACATATTTGATGATTACAATTTCTATTTTTACATGTCCAAATGGGAAGAGGTGTACCCCAATATCTACTCCTAGATAACGCCCAATCTTTTACATCATTAATAAAGGTACCAAAACGACCTTGTTGGAGATGTTCAGGATACCAATGAATCCTATTATTATTGGTACTAAGTTCTTTTTGAACTTTACTCATCGCGATAAACCATGATTCCATGGCATAATACAAAAGTGGTGAATTGCATCGCCAGCAAAACGGATATTCATGTTCATGGTCTTTTCTACCTTCAAGCATTCCAATATCTTGAAGATATTTGATAATTTTTGGATCTGCATCTTTAACGAATTCACCTTTCCAATGTATTACTTCATCTTTAAATGTTCCATCAAGACGGACAAGTTGAACCACAGGTAAATCATATTTAACTCCAATATTGTAATCATCTTCTCCGAATGCTGGAGCGATATGAACAATACCTGTTCCATCTTCCATGGTTACAAAATCAGCACAAATGACAAACCAAGCTTTTTTATCTGGCTTGGTATAATTAAATAAGGGCTCATATTCCTTATATTCGAGTTCTTTTCCTTTAAAACAATCAAGAATTTCATATTCCTGATCCTTTAAAAGTATAGGTGCTCGATCTTCAGCAAGAATTATCACTTCATCATGAAACTTGATTCTAATATAGAACTCATCGGGATGGACTGCAAGAGCAACATTGGATATAAGAGTCCAGGGTGTTGTTGTCCAAGCAAGAAAATAAGCATCCTCGTCTTTCAGTTTAAATTTGATAAATATTGATGGATCTGTAACAGTCTTATAACCTTGAGCAACCTCATGGGCCGATAATGCAGTGCCACATCGTGGGCAATATGGAATTACTTTATAACCTTTGTATAGGAGATTTTTTTCCCATGCTTTTTTCAACGACCACCAAACAGATTCAATATAATCATTTTTTAATGTAATATAAGGATGATCCATATCTATCCAAAATGCAATACGTTCTGTAAGTTTGACCCATGCATTTTCATAGGTAAACACACTTCTTTTGCATTCTTCATTGAATTGTTTGATTCCAAATTTTTCTATATCTGTTTTATCTTTAAGACCAAGTTTTTTTTCTACTTCAATTTCCACAGGAAGACCATGGGTATCCCATCCAGCTTTCCGTAGAATATAATGATTATTCATAGTTTGATATCGAAGAATCAAGTCCTTAACAACACGAGTAAGAATATGACCAGGATGAGGCATCCCATTTGCCGTTGGAGGTCCTTCTAAAAAAATATAGGCCGGGCTATGAATTCTTTGATCCATGGATTTCTGAAAAATATTGTTGTTTTTCCAAAATGAAAGAATATTACTTTCAATGAATTGAGGATTGTATTTTTGTGGTGGTGATTGAATCATGGCTTTGTCTCCAATTATATGAGAGAATAACAGGTTTATCTTCTGCTCTGCACCCCTAATAAAGCATCTTGGTTAAAACAATTTCTATAATAGACAAAGATGACTAATAATTCCTGATATCATTGCATTTCATCAATTCACGTAAAAATGATGTTGCATAACAACCTTTCCGCAAATCAAAACATACAATAACTTTTTTTTTATTGACATATACTTCATCATCATCAATTATATATGAAAAATTTGAAAATGGGGAGAGCAATGCTCTACGTGTTCCATATGATGACGCGACGGGTAGTTCAGGGATGATAAAATCCCGTTGATCTATTTCTTCAACAGAAATAACTTCTTGTTCAATATCGCCCATGATACCTTTTGCATATGTTGTGTCTGAACCAAAAAGAATTCCACTAACAAAACCTCTCCCAAGTTTCAATTGCTGGTTTATTCTATCAATATTTGAGGAATTGACATAAATTTCTCTAGAAGAAATCTCACCATTTTCTACTGGCAATACTACATCACCTTCAATTGCTTGATGCAATGGTAATTGTCTAGTAATACGAATGGAAAGCATGCGATTGAATAAATATGATTGATAAGCATATACAAACATTGTAAGAAGGTTACTAGGAATCGAATTGAGAGCGCCAACAAAGTCATTGGGATGTTCATAAAGATACTGCGCTAATGCTTTTTCAAATTGTAACTGGTCCGAAAAGTTTTGAAACGCCAGTTTCATATCATATGTATCCAGTAGTTGCTTTCTTATTTGAGTTGTAATTTCATCCTCAAATTGTGAAACATCCGTTAAATATGTCATTACAGCTTTTTCAAAATCCCCTTTAATTAAGTATTTTCCAACAATATGAGTTATGGGGCGAATTATGCCAAATCGTTGCACACCAAAGAAATTAGGAAAACCACCACAGTTTTGCATTTGTGTTACTATCTGTTTTATTGAATCAAAAGTAACATTAGATTCAACATCTCGTATGGTTATCTCAAAATGATTTCCACATAAATCACCAAGTTTTAACATACGATCAGTAACAAATACATCAGAGATAATAACATCCTTCAAAGATATTTTTTCCAAATCCTCGGGTTTCACCTTGTAAAATGACATAATCTGAGATGTTTTAGCCCGCTTATCCTTTGTTCCAGCAAACATAATCCTTTTTCTTGAGATATGCAATTTTTTTGATAATTCCGTTACAAGATGATTTGTTTCCCAATTAACTGATGCCACCCGTGCAAAAGTAACAATACCTTTGTTTAGTCGTGGAAACTCTTTTGAAAGTTCAATAACTATAAAATCCTCAGGATTTGTTCTTAATCTACCTAAAATCCGAGCATCCTTTGTAAAAAAGGTATCAAGACCTATTTTTGCTTCCTCAGGCAATACCTGCATAAATAAAAAACCATTAAACCTGACTTATTTCTTTCTCTCTGTTTTTTTTATTGCATTTTCAAATTCCTTTTGAAAATCAGCAACTTCTCCAGTAACTTGAGCTACAGCTTTTTTTAATAAATCAAGTGGCTCCTTTTTTGCTCCAGACTTTAAGCGGATATACAATTTACGAGAAGGAGCCAATGGATGCTCAGCAACAATAGAAGCAAAATCAACATCTTCATGTTGTAAAAGAACTTGTACTAACGGATTTAATAACGTTTCATTTTCACCGATAATTTCAATTTCTAACTGTTTTGTAGTCTTCAACAGTGTTTTTATCTCCATGTAATAAACACCTCAATTATTTTCAAATAATTATGCTTTTTCGCTATAATTTATCGACATCAAATAAACCATAGTCTAATGCTAATTTTCTTTTTTCTCGATGACCACATTGACTACATTCCAATACGTTTTCTTTCAAGGTTAATGGATGACGACATTGCGTACACAATGCTTTTATCACTCCATACTCTCGACTCTTTGTCGTAAGCTGCAAACTAGGTTTCACTTGAATGACCTTTGATCTAAATATATCACCAAGAACAAATGCTTCCTCAGGATTTTTTATATATGATGTTGAAATCTCTGAAACATGTAACGTACCATTTGTATCCCCAGAAATTGGTCGTTTTTGTCCTGCAACATGGAATACATTTGCAATGACCATCATAGATCGAACACTTGAAACTTCTGATAGAACAATATCGCCATTTTTTATTACAATTGGGATACTTGTTAATGGTTTCACAGATGCAATTCGATGTTTTTCATCTATTTCATATATGCCCATACGAGATGCACGTATAACACCATCTTCTTCATATGCTCCGTCTCCTGCAAGAAGTTCTTCAGAAGTAGATAGTTCATCTCCTGGCAATACAATATTCTTTTTCATTTCATAACCTAATTTTTTTAATTCTCTGCAGGATTATGGCAATAAGAGCATCGTTTTAAATCTTGTGGTAACCATTCTAATAGATTATGTATCCCAAAAACCTCGAGTACGAGCATACTGAATTTCAGCTTTATGGATATCTTGTAAAAATTTCATCATTGTTTCTTCAGAATGAGACAATTCTATAAAATCATAATTTCGTAATATCCTTGAAGCTGTATCTGGGCCAATCCCACGACCCATTAATGCAATTATCGCAGGTTTTCCATAAGACAAAACAAGACTTGCATTTTTAGCAATCCGAGAAACTTCATGTTGATCATCAGCTGTAAGAGTCTTTTTTTTAAGGACTTTTGCTTCATTTTCTCGATAGCTTGGTAATACTGCAATCTTAATTGCATCGCATCGTGGGCATTTTGGATGAATAGGAGCACTACGAACATAGGCATACCAAAGATTCTTGCAATTTATACATATCAACGCAACTCGTGTTTCTTCCAAACGTTTCTGTAAAGCTAGAAGAATTGTCCGATCAGCATGAGTGGGAACCATTAATCCTCTCATAGCCTCTGTGCTAGCTAAACCAATAGGAGAAATGCGTTGTATTACGATGGAAATTTCACCATTTTGAATCTTCTTTAATATTTCCTGAGTATGTTCTACATCCATTCGTTCCCAGATGAGTTTATCAATAGCTTCTTCGATAATTGGAGTTTGTTCAAATAAAGTGAAGAGTTTTTTTATTCCGATATTTTTGTAATCAAATTCTTTACTAAGCGCACCAAATTTTCTTGCAGCATAAACTAACTGCCATCGAATATATGTTGAATTACGCAACATGGATTGCAGTAAATACCATAAAGATTCGGGACTAGTTGAAAGGAGAATATCTTTTATCCGTTCTGGCGAAATTCGAAAGGGGAGTTCCAATTGAATTCGATAAGGATCATTATTAATTCCAACACTTTCACCGATAGATTGTGTAAGTAATGCTGACATAATTCTACCTAAAGTCTCATTGACTTTTGTTCCACAGCATATATTTAGAATAATTGTTCGTTCACCAATTTCGATAGTAATTGTTTTATCATCTGGAACAATAAAACCTTCTTTCCGTTGTAATTCTATTTGATGAGAAAGTTCTCCCATAGTTTCCTTATCACAAGGATACTCAATAACAGAATCTCCTGATGCCAATTTTCTTCTAAGCAAACCAACTTCTATAGCAACTGAATAAGGAACAGGGATATCCTCACCCGACCAAGATGGAATCTCCCCCATTTCTTTTATTTGACTTACAAGAAGGTAATCTTCTTCTCGTTTTACAATAATCCATGGTCTACCTTGAAGTATGAAACGTGCTCCTTCAAAGCCTGTATTTAAAACAAAACTTTCATCAAGTTTTCCGATAGTCTTCTGTGATACAATATCTATCGCCTGGTATGTAGTTTCATCTGGGATCATTGAAATGTTATCTAAAAAATAATTACGCGAATTACGCCGTTTACCAATATATTCATCCTCACTCCATATACTACGTTGGCTACTTAATTGATTAACAACCTGATAAAAACGTTCTTTTTTCAACATATGAAACGGATATGCTCGTTTCAGAATCCTATATACTTGATCTCTATGGATTTTATTTTTGGAAAGAGCAATAGAAATAATTTGATTTGACAATACTGATAAAGGATTCTGTCTAACTGAAAAAATTTCTAATTCACCGTTGAGCGTTTTTCGTGCAATAACCAAGCTTTCAGCCAAATCTTCCGAATTAGTTGCAAGGATTAGCCCTTTTGATGTTTTACTAATATGATGACCTGATCGTCCGAGTCGTTGAATGATCCGAGTTACTTCACGGGGAGAGTTATATTGAATAATAAAATCTGTAGAACCGACATCAATGCCTAGCTCTAATGATGAAGTACAAATTAATGCTTTTAATACCCCACTTTTAAATTGATCCTCTGATTCGATGCGAGCATTTTTTGATAATGAACCATGGTGAATACCAACGTTAAAATCTGGTTGCCATTGATGAAGTCGAGAAGATATAATCTCGGCACCATCACGAGTGTTGATGAAGAGCAATGTAGATGCATGATTGTCAATTAAAATCTTGCAGCGACGTAATGCTGCAAAGGAATGTGGTTCCATTGAGTAAATGGCTGCCTGAGCAAAATCTTCCTTATCGACGTGAGGTGTCTCAACCCTGAGTTCCATGTTTTTTATTGCATCAACTTCTAGTATTGTAACTGATCGGAACATAGTGTTTTCCTGTAATCCACCAAGAAAACGCCCCACTTCCGATGCATCACCTACTGTTGCAGACAATCCAATTCGTTGAAAACTATGATTTTCCATTGCAGTTATTTCTTCAAGTCGTTCTAATGCAACTGCAAGTTGAGCACCACGTTCATCATGGGCAAGCTCATGTATTTCATCGATAACAACCCATTGAACATATCGTAAATGACTTCGAAGGCGTTTTCCAACAAATAGAATCTGAAATGTTTCTGGTGTTGTAATTAACATATCTGGTGGATGGCTGGATTGTCGAGCTCGTTCCTTTTCAGATGTGTCACTATGACGTACAGCTATTTCTATTCCTAGAGATGAACCCCAGTCGATTGTATGACGAAGCATATCTCTATTTAATGCTCTTAATGGGGTAATATACAAAATTCTGATACCTTTATCCTGATATTTTTCAATTTTTGTTTTAGAATAAAGAATATGATGAAATATTGGTAAAATTGCTGATTCAGTTTTTCCATAACCTGTTGGCGCAATTAGCAATACATGTTTTCCATTTAGTATCTCGGGAATTGCTTGTTCTTGAGGTTCCGTTGGAAAAAAAATTTTCTTTTCTCTAAGCAACTCTTGAATTTTTGGATGAAGTAGCGTGAAAGACGATACAGTCATGGATACCTACAGAGAGTAAAAAAGATTGATGATTTAAGATGTTTCGGTTATTATCTTCCAATCCTTTTATTGAATCGCATTGAAAAAAACTACACCCATACCAAACCAGAAGATGATAAGAATATAGAATAATGCATATACAATTCCAATAATTACACCATATAGAATCAATAATAAAGGTAATAAAATCAATAGAAAAATTGTAAATAGTCTTTTAAGAGATTCATGTGATGTTATTTCCATATATACTCAACTCTTATTTGTAATTTGTTCGATATAACACATACATTATTTAAGTTTTGACCTTTAATGATATTTCAGATACTTTACTAACCCAAGGTGGGTACCCTCAAGAAGAAACACTTCAGTATGATCAACATCCAATACTGATGATAAAGGACCAATGATCCCATCTTCATTTATAGCCAGACCTCCGCATAATGGATTAAATGCAGGAAGTACAACGAATAGCATAGAATCAAGAGCACCTGGATATTTCAATATTAATTTTTCCTTTTTTATAGGACCTCGCAACCAGCAAGATTCATAAGTTTTAAAACCAAGTCTATCTTTTAACATAACGGTGGGATGAGTATGACCCATTATCACATAAGATGATTGCATGATAAAAGGATTCGGCCATCGATGTCCATGAATAAATCCAATTTTTTTTACAACGTAACCTGTTGAAGGATGTATGTTTACATGGGATGGTATAATATTTTGAATTCCTCCATCGTGATTTCCAGGAAGAATGTGAATTGTGCCAAAGGCATGTAGATCGTCAAGAAAACAATATAATTCCTTTTTTTCATGAAAAGGCGTAGAAGGAATCGAGTGTTTCACATCACCGATAATCATAATATCTAATGGATGGTACTGCTCACAGATTTTGAACAACATCTGTTTCATCTTCTCTGTTTGGGAAGAAACATGGACACCGTATTCCTGCAATTCATTTTCTATCCCAATATGAAGATCAGCTATTACGAGCATTTTATATTTTGGTAAATACAACGCTGGTTTATGTGGAACAGGTTGAAATTCAACGGAAGTCATGTTTTATCACATTTATCATATAAAGGGGAGTAATTTCTAACAATATTTTTTTAAAACAGATGGTATCTTTTCTATAATATCTGTGGCAAGAAGACCATATGATTTTGAAGAAAATGCCTGATTTCCAGCTTCACCATTAAGAAATGCAGAAATACGAGCTGCATTAAACGGCGTAGTTTTTTTTGATAAAAGTGCCCCGATTATTCCCGCGAGTACATCCCCAGTACCCCCAACTGTCATCGCTTCATTATGAACAACGTTCAATCGAGTTGATTTCCCGTTACTTATGATATCAACAGGACCTTTTAAAAAAATAGTAATATCAAGTCGTTTTGCCCATAATGCTACAATTTCTTTTCGTTTTTCTACATCAAAGGGCAAGACTTCTCCAGTAAATATTGCAAACTCCTCACTATGAGGTGTCAACACTGTATTGGAATGATTCAGGATATTATAATTTTTAGCTACTGCTTTTAATCCATCTGCATCTAGTACTAATGGTTTTCCAACTTTTAAAAGCTCCTTTAATAGCATAATAACAGCATTCATGGTTTCTGGCGCAGTTCCTAGCCCGGGTCCAACAATAACAGAATCGACATTTTCTGCGTATTTCAAAACATCTGAAACATCATTAGTTGAAAATATGTCGTCATTCATCAGAGGGAATACAATTAAATTTGGAGAAAAACCACTAATAATCCTCGCAGATTGTTTTGGGCTTGCAATATATACAAGATCAGCACCTGTCCTCAATACAGCCAACCCAGACAATGCTGGCGCACCAAAAAAAGGTCCGCCACCAACAATTAGAACTCTCCCATTTTCTCCCTTATGAGAAGATATTTTAGGCTTTGGATAATACACTACAAGATCTCCTGGCCCGACATACAACGATGCTTCTAGAGGTATACCGATATCTGAAATAATGATTTCTCCGCAACTATTTTCATCCATTCCTTCTTTCATATCATGAAAGGTAATACAAAATTGCGAATGTAACGATGTTTTTGTCCCTAGTCCTGTTGGTACATCAACAGCCACAATTATTTTTTCTCTTAAGTTATTAAGTAACTCTACTACATATCCATATGGTTCTCTGAGTGCTCCGGAAATTCCAATACCAAGCATTGCATCAACAATTATTGAGGATTTCTCAATTAATTCTGGTATTTGTTTGAGATGGCGAATATCATAAATCGATATGGGGGTAGTTTTTAATTTTTCAAAATTCATTTTGGCAATTGAACTATGGATATCTTTTTCAAAACCAAGCAAGAATACAACAACAGGATAATTTTTTGCTAAATATCTCGCAGCAACAAAACCATCTCCTCCATTGTTACCTGTCCCACAGAGAATAAGAACCTGTACATTACTATATTGAGATTGTATGAAATTTGCAACATTTTTTCCAGCATTTTCCATTAGAATATCAGTTGGTACACCTAAATACTCAGCATTTCTATCCAGTACGTGAACTTCTGAATTATCAATCATAACAATCCGTACCAAAACCTATAACAATTTTCAATGTATATATGCTTCGTGTAATTAAAACAAAAAGTTGGAGGAACCTTAGATATGCTTCCAAGAGGATTTAATCCAAAACAGATGAATCAGATGATGCAAAAACTTGGTATAAACGTCAAAGAAATTAAAAATGTAGAAAAAGTAATCATTCAAACAGATACCAAAGAATATATTTTTGAAAATGCAGAAGTCACAATGATGAATGCTCAAGGTCAACAAACATATCAGATTTCCGGAAGTCCGCGTATCGTCAAACGGGAAGAGGAAATTCCTCAAGCAGATATTGATTTAGTATCACAGCAAACAGGAAAAACCACTAAAGAAGCTACAGAAGCATTGAAAGAAACAAAGGGAAATATTGCTGAAGCAATACTCAAATTAACAGAGTAATATACATATTTCTTAAGATATCAAATATGAATAGCTTTCAAAAAATTCTTTCATTGAAAAGTTAACTTAATAAGATTTTAAACATTATTGGTTTAAAGAAGCGGTTTTTACAAACGATTCCAAATATTTTTAATTTTCCTCTGATTGTACCACATGATAACACTAAGATGCAATCATCTAATACTTTAGATTCTCGATTCACTACATCAATCTAAGAGATAATGTGCAGCAGTTTGCAATAACAATTTGCATCACGGCTCTTGGTGTAAACAAAAGTAATTATATCATCTTATAATTAATCGTATTTCATAATATTTTCAGTAAAAAAATTTACAGAAAGTAATAATTTTTAAACAAACAAAAAGAATGTTTTTTTATTTTTATTTCTTTTTGAATCTACTATGTAATATAATTGTATATTTTAGCCGTAATCAATAATATAAAATATTCCTTCAATGATAAAAGGTATTATATGGAAAAAAGACGATGCCAAATTTGTCGGAATCTTATACCAAAATGCGATTTATATATGCATCAAAGATATGGAGCGATATGCAAAATATGCTACGATAAAATTTTTTTATAATCCTATACTTCCATTTATAATAGAATTATTTGTTATAAAAACATACAATAATGCATATATTTTTTAAATAAGAAATTGTTATTGGTTTCGACATACGGTGTATAAAATGGCTCGTAAAAGTGTTAAACAGATAAAAAAAGACGAAGAAAAGATCCTGAAAGAATTGAAGAAAAATGCAAGAGGAAGTATTGAGGACATTGCTAATAAATATAAATTCTCCCGACAAAAGGTATGGAGAATCATAAAAAGACTTGAAGAAAAGGGCAAGATATGGGGATATTTCACCGTTGTCGATAATGAGAAACTTCAGCAAGAACGATTCTATATTCTAATTAAAAGGAGTACAGAACCGATAGATGATGCTATTCAGAAAATAATTGATTTAACCATGCATAATATTGGGGAGAGCATTGGGGTTGAAGTTGAAGGCAGTAGTTATCTTCATGGGATTTATGATTGGATTTTTATTGTCAATGCGCCAGATATGAAAAGTGTCAAACGGTTTAGCAATATATTAACAAAAGAATACAATCTTTGGATAGCAGAGGTACAGATACTTCAAGATATCTTTCCAATTAAAAAATCTGGCATAGTAAATCCAAATATGAAGAAATTTATAGACTATTTATAAAAATATTTTAGAATTCAAAAGGTAAAAAAGATTATACTTTTTATTCTGAGAGTTTTTCATGAATTACTAATCCTAAACGTCTGATACCTTCCTTTATTTTTTCGTTAGAAGAATACGAAAAATTAAGACGAATTGACCTTTCACCACCACCATCAACATGAAATGCTTTTCCATGAACATAGGCAACCTTTTTTTTCATCGCATCTAAAAACATAGTCTCTGTGTCAATACCTTCAGGTAATGTCACCCATGCAAACATACCACCATGTGGTTTGTTACACTCATAACCCTTTGGGAAATATTTTTTGATAGAATTGATCATCATATCACGTTTGGGTTTGTACATTTCACAGATTTTCATTATATGTAAATCAAGCGACCCCTGTCGAATAAATTCATTTGCAATATATTGAGAAAACGTACTCGAACATAAATCGGAAGTTTGTTTACAAATCATCATTTTTCTTGTAATTTCTTCTGAAGAAATAGTCCATGCTAATCTGAAACCTGGTGCAAGAATTTTTGAAAACGTTGACATATAAATAACTCTATTTTCATCATCAAAAGCTTTAATCGGTTTAATGTATTTCATATCGTATCGAAGTTTGCTATATGGATCATCTTCAATTATTAAGAAATTAAATTCATTTGCAATGTCAATAAGTTGTTTACGTCGTTTTTCTGACATCACGACACCTGCGGGATTTTGAAAAGTTGGTATTGTATAAATAAACTTAGGGAAAATTTTTTCTTTTTTTAGTTTAATAAGTTTCTCTTCAAGAAGATCAACTCTTAAACCATCTTTATCCAAGGGAATTCCCTCTAGATTACTCTCATAACTTCGAAAAGCGTTAATACCTCCAAGGTACGTTGGAAGACCGACAAGAGCAGTATCTCCAGGATTCAGAAAAATTTTCCCAACAATATCCAATGATTGTTGTGAACCTGTCATTATAATAATATTTTCAGCGTCGATATTATTAATACCTTCTTTATGCGCACGTTCAGAAATGTTTTGACGTAGTTCAGTTAATCCCTTTGTTTCACCATATTGCAATGCTTTTCTAGCATCCTTGTGCATCACACTAGCAATAATACTATTCAAATCATCAATAGGAAATGAGTCAGGATTTGGAAGGCCACCTGCAAAAGAAATAACTTCCGGATCTTGAGCTACCTTTAAGAGCTCTCGAATAACCGAGGTCTTCATCTTTCCAGCTCTTTCAGAATACAATCGAACAATATTATCCATAATGTAACCTCAAAAGAGCGATAAACTTTCTTCTTATATTCATTTCGTAAAAAAATTAAAATATCTATAGAGTATATCAATTACATTATTTGTTTTTTTCAGGCCAAAATAATGATTTCAGATAAGTATCAATCGCTGGCATTGATTCCATTGTATCTTTATCAATATTAAAACGATGAATAACATGTAAAGCAATATCCTCATCCGTTGTCAAAAAACTTGCATCATCAGAATACATTTTTTTTAAGTCATTTTTGCTAAATTCCATATCATCTCTCATATCCTTTCATTTGTAAGATAGATACATTCATTCTTATAAATATTTGTATAATTGATAGTTTCGGCACCACCATATACCAAAAATCTACAAAAAAATCATCTAAAAGCGCTTGTTTAATTTACAATTTTAACTTTTTAAGGCATAACTACTTCATTAAAATATGATTGTCCTACAAACTAAAGTTTTGGACTTCTCATGTTCTTTCTCTTTAAATTGTAGCAAATAAACTCATATAATTCTAAAATATTATAATATGATAACGGAAGATTTTTACCATTGAAGTGTATTCATTATACCTAACATGTCAGACTACAATTATAAAGAACTATTGAAGAATGCACATAAAAACATAGCAATAAAGCCAAATTCAGATGATCGATTTAAGCTTCCTCAAGTCGAAATATTTTATGAAGGCAATACAACTGTTATTAAGAATTTTGATAAAATTTCAGATGCTGTCAATAGGGAGTCAGATCATATTTTAAAATTTCTACTTGGAGGTGTTGGATCTGCAGGAGAGAAAGATGGTGGTCGCTTAATTTTTCAAGGAAAAATCCCAGCAGATACCATTCAGGAAAAATTAAAGGATTATATCGATTTTTTTGTAACATGTTCGGAATGCGGAAAACCTGATACAACGCTTGTTAAAAGAGGACGAAGTATGATAGTTCGTTGTGACGCGTGTGGGGCCATAAGACCGTTGAAATCATATAAAAAGAAAACAGAGAAACAAACTTCAATAACTCTCTCAGAAGGGGCAACTTGCGAAGTTACTATAAAGGACATTGGTAAAAAGGGAGATGGTGTTGCATTTCTGGATAAATATATTATATATATACCTGGTTCGGTAAAGGGTTCAACAGTAAAAATAAAAATTCAAAAAATTTCTGGAACTGTAGCTTTTGCACGATTGTTTGAAACCTAAAGCTTTTATGATTCCTAAATTAAAATACTGCCAGTTTTATATTGATGAAGATAAAATTCCATATTACTTTACTGATAAAACCTAATGAATAAACCTTAGAGATACATGCATTAGGAATATTGGTACATTTGAAGATATTATAAATAACAGTGACTTCAAAAAAAGGAGGATTTTTCCATAGTTCTTACTATTTGTAATATTTATGTTATGCCTATCTATTTGTATGAAGATTTTTTATACTATATTTTCTCGAATAAAATTGTATCATGCAAATGCAATAAATCTGTTTTCCAAAAATTTTATACCATCTTAAAGAGAAAATATTTAAAAAAAAATTTAAGAAACATTTATTAGCGGTTTGATACTCCATGAAACGAATAAAAAAGGAGTGAAGATGGATGGAGGCGATAATTTTAGCAGGGGGATTTGGAACAAGATTACGACCATTGACATATTCACGAGCAAAATCGCTTCTTCCCATTATGAACAGACCGATGATAACATATCTTATTGACATTCTACCTAAAAAAGTTGATAAAGTCATTCTTGCAGTCAACTATCAGAAAAAACAGATACAAGAGTTTTTTGAATCTTATGAGTGTAAAAAAGAGATCATTGTCAATAATGAACCAAAGCCTCTTGGAACCGGTGGCGCAGTTAAATTTGCAGAAAAACATATCACTGATAAGTTTTTTGTCTTAAATAGCGATATCATCTGTTCGTTAAACCTAAAAGAAATGATGAAATTTCATAAGAATCATCAAGCTATTTCAACTATTTCATTATGGCCAGTGGAAAATGTATCAGAATTCGGTGTTGTTGATGTAAAAGATGATGGAAATATTATACAATTTGTAGAAAAACCACAACCATATGATGCACCTTCAAATCTAATAAACGCCGGAGCATATCTTCTAGAACCATTGATACTCGATTACATTGAACCAGGAAGACTCATCTCAATGGAAAAGGAAATTTTTCCACAAATTATCAAAGACACCAATCGATTTTATGGTTTTCAATTTGAAGGATATTGGATGGACATAGGACGAATTAGGAGCTATTTGGATATTCACGAGTTTTTGATGAAACAAAAAAAATTAAAAAATATTGTTGGGAAAAACTGCAAAAACCGTGGAACAATAAAAAATTCGGTGCTTGGTAATAATATATCTATTGGTAATAAATCCACAATAACATCAAGTATCATTTACGATAACGTTATAATTGAAGATTATGTCGTTCTTGATCATTGTGTCATAGGTGAACACTGCAGGATTAATTCTTCATCCAAACTAACCTATACAGTTGTTGGAGATAACGAAATACTTCCAACAGATAGCATATTTGAAAATACACCAATCTGGACACAATCCATACCTGATGGATACCCAAAGAAACAAATTGGAAATGTTATTGGTGAATAGAACATCAAGTATATTTTTTCTTGTATCTTTTCAAACATCTTTTTATAATAAAAAACAAATTGCAGTGAGATGAATCAAAACATAAATTCACATATTTTTAGAGCATATGATATTCGAGGTTTGTATGGAAAGGATATCGACCCAATAGTTTTTTATCGCATTGGTCTTTCGACAGGAACTTATCTAAAAAAAGAAGTTAACAAATCAAATATTGCCGTAGGTAATGATCTTAGACAATCAAGTTATCCCCTCGTTTATGCATTTATATCAGGATTGTCAGCTGCAGGGCTTTCAGTCACCTTTACTGGTACCACTTCATTTGGGCAAACACTTTTTGCTGGATGGAAAACAAAACAGGATCTTATTAGTTATGTTACCGCAAGCCATCTACCATCTGAATGGAACGGTATAAAATTTTACTCTGGCGATGGTGTCGGTTTGCAAGAAGAAAATCTAATGAAAATTCGAGATATCGTTTTACAGCAAGAATGGGAACAAAGTACATGGCCTCAAATTAAACCGGTGATCAATATCAATCCGATTAAATCATATGAAAAGTTCTTTCTCTCAAATTTCTCTTTTAAAAAACCGTTACGAATAGCAGTTGATTGCGGTGGAGCAAGCATGACACTATCAGCTCCATCAATTTTTAAACGTCTTGGTATTGATCTTATTCCAGTATATTGTGATCCTGACCCAAGTTTTTCTCAACGTCCATCAGATCCAAAACCTGAACATCTTGAAAAATTAATCTCAACAGTAAAAAAAGAATCTTGTGATTTTGGTGTTGCCTTTGATGGTGATGGTGATCGATCTGTTATTGTTGACGACAGCGGAATTGTACTTTCGGCCGATCAGGTTGGGATTATTATTGGAACATATGGTTTTTCAAAAAAAACTGGAACAATTGTAGTGAATGTTGAATGTTCGAAAGCTGTAACTGAGCAATTAACCTCTTTAGGATATAAAATAAAACAAATTCAAGTTGGCCATACGTTTCTTACATTACATGCAAAGAAGGAACAAGCACTTCTTGGAATTGAATCTTCCGGTCATATCGTTATTCCTTCATATTTCCTGTTTGATGATGCACTTATTGTCCCGCTGAAAATCGCTGAAATTATAAATAGAACAACAAAACCGTTAAAAGAACTTCGAGGGAGCATACCCATGTATCCTAGGAGAAAACTTGAAATTAATTGTTCAGATAATGTAAAATTCGAAGTTATCAAACAACTTTCAATTCTCAGTAGAAAGGAATATGATAAAGTAAATACTATGGACGGTGTCCAAATCACATTAAAAGAAGGTCGAGTCCTTATAAGAGCATCGAATACAAGCCCAATCATCAGATTAACTATAGAAGCAGATAACCAAAAAGAGGTTAACAATTTATCTACAATGTTTGAAAAGAAAACGTTGGAGATCATTGATAAATATTCTGGCTCACCAAAAATATTTTAATGTTGTGATATCTGTGACAAGATTATTTGGTACAAATGGCATTCGAGGAATAGTCAATAAAGATATGACTAGTGAATTAGCATTAGGAGTCGGAAAGGCATGGGGAACCTTTCTTTGTAAAACATTTCCACACTCTTCTGTTGTAATCGGATCGGATGCTAGACTTTCTAATAATATGCTTAAAAATAGTATATCAGCAGGATTTCTTGCAACTGGTTGTAACGTTACAGACATTGGTTTGGTACCAACACCTGCTTTGCAATACATTACAAGAGAAAAACATTATCACTCAGGAGTTATGATAACTGCATCCCATAATCCCCCAGATTTTAATGGAATTAAAGGAGTTGACAGCGACGGAACTGAATTTGCAAAAGAAACTGAAGAAGCCATTGAACAGATTTATTTTAATCAAAGTTTTAAAGTTACTTCATGGGATCATGTTGGCTGTGCCAACATATGGGAGAACGCAAACGATTTGTATTTAAAGGGTATTTTATCAACAGTTGATATTGAAGTATTAAAAAAGCGTCATTTTCGTGTGGTCCTTGATTGTGGCAATGGTGCAGGAAGTGTTGTTACACCGATACTTCTAGAAAAATTGGGATGTGACGTAATACAATTATACTGTAAACCTGATGGACATTTTCCCGGACATCCATCTGAACCAATCCCAGAAAATGTTACAGAACTTATTAAAACAGTGAAAGAATCTAATGCGGATTTCGGTGTTGCGCAGGATGGTGATGCTGATCGAGCTATTTTTACCGATGAACATGGAGAATACATATGGGGAGATCAAACCTTAGCATTATTTTCCAAATATCTTACAAAAAAAAGGCCAAATAGCGTTGTTGTCACACCTGTTACTAGTTCAACAAGTATTGATGATGTAGTACATGAGAATAAGGGAAAGGTCATTCGTACAAAAGTCGGATCACCGATCGTTGCACGAAAAATGATAGAAACAAAAGCCGTATTTGGCGGAGAAGAAAACGGAGGATTAATCTTTCCTGAATTACAGTTCTGTCGTGATTCTGCAATGACTATAGCAAAACTTTTGGAGTTGCTCTCACGAGAAAAACAAACACTTTCAGAGTTACTTTCACAAATTCCAAAATATGTAGTTGTAAAGGCAAAAGTAAGTTGTCCAAATACATTAAAACAATCATTGATCCAATCAATTATCGATGAAACAAAAAAGGATTGCAATATTAAAAAAATTGACACAACTGACGGTATAAAATTGTATCACACATCAGGATGGGTCTTAATGAGGCCTTCAGGAACCGAACCAATCTTTCGGATATTTACAGAATCCAAGAAACAAAAAGATGCTACAGAATTATCTACTATGTTTGTTAATCTTGTAATACATCATAGAGATCGACTTGAAAAGAAATAATCATTTATTTTTAATAACATTTACATTTTTTAATATAATGAATATACCTTCAATTGAGATTAAATCCCCATTCCTGTAATTGAATAGTTAAAATTGTGTTGTTCATATATATCTTTATTGCATGAGGTTAAAATTGATAACTTTAATTTTGATTATTAGCTATATTCACAGGAAAGCGAAAGAACGTAAATATCCATTTCATCTGTCGCAATACTACCAGTTTTGGTAACCGCATATGCCTGCAAAAAATGTCTACCAAGTAATGGAAAATGTTTTCCCTGAATATACCACTCATATGGAGGTAATGAGTCCCAAGCAATAAAATTACCATCAATACAGAAGATTACATATTCAACATCATCCTTTGCATATACATTAACAGAAGTCAATGCTGATCCAAGAATATATGTCATTCCACGCAATTGAGTATACCATTGCTTACCGAAATCCATATGGAATAAAGGGGTATTAAGCATATAGCCATACCCCTCATATGGAGTGTTAAAACAAATTTGAAAATCAACAGGTTGCATAGCAAGCTGTGCAATAATTGCTAATAGTAATTTTGCTGATTTTGTTAGATACGTTTTATTGATGTTCTCTGGAGTATCATTGATAGTATGAGCATAAGAAGAATCGTGTTGAGCGACCCATACACCATCATACCCATAGTCAATAAATGCCTGATGATCCGCTCCAATATAGTTGGGGAACATCTCAACATGCAGCTCAATTTCATCAAAAAATTGCAAGCTGATATTTTGAGCGAAATCTACTATCCATTTTGATCTAAGAGGATAAAAAAACCGAAGATGATTACCTCCTTCCTCCGAATAAGCACCACCGATAATATCTGGATTTATAACAGCTCGAATATTATCATTATTTCGACAAGCATCTCGAGCATAACAGAAGCTACCATACGTTCCTATCTCCTCAGCTGAAAATGCTATAAATCGTATTGTATGCAAGAATGAATATCGACTGAGTATTTTTGCGATTTCGAGAATTGCAGCAACTCCAGATCCATCATCATTTGAACCAATTGATCCGTTAGATGTATCATAATGTGCGGTTATGAGATACTCAACTGTACTTGAACAATCCATGCCTGGAATCGTAGCAACTACATTTCTACTTGTTAACCCTGCATATCTCCAATCGTGAAAAGAAACAGAAACCCCCATTTTTTTAAAAGTATCATAAATCCATTCTCCAGCTTTTGAGCAATTTTCTGTTCCAGTATACCTACATCCAAACGACGACAGTGATTCAACATAAGAATAAAGAGTTGAGGAATTTATTTGGCTGATCATTGATTCAATGTCAAACAATTGATCGATATATGACATCTGTTTTGATGGTATTTCAGTAGAGGAATTATGAATTGGAAGTACCATTAACAATATTGTTAAATTGATTACAAAAATTGTTCTGCGAAACATAATAATTACATTACTAAAATAAACGTAATCAAATATTAAAATATATCTATAATAGTTTTATATTATTTTTACCCCTTTGGAACCAAAGAAATACATTAATATGGCTGCTTCGTTACCGTTTCTGTATTGTTATCTATCGGTGTTATAATGAACAAAGAGGAAGAACTTCAACGATACTCACATCTTATTGAATATTATAAAACTCAATTACAATCAATTGAGACACAGTTTTCGTATATACAAACCACCATTTTAGACTATATGCAGGCAAAGATTACAATTGAAAAAATCTCTGAAACAAAAAAAGGTACCGATTTTCTTGTTCCTATTGGTGGCGGAACTTTTACATATGTAACAGCAAAAAATACTTCACAGATATTAACTGAAGTTGGCGCAGGAATTGTTATTGATAGAACCCCTACAGAAGCAATAGAAATTGTTCAAAAACGTATCGATACATTAGAGCAATCTCAAAAAAACATTTCAAACATGTCTCAACAAATCCAAAAACAAATTTATGAACTTACCGGCAAAGCAGAAAAAATTATTAATGAAACACAATAAAAAGAATAAATATCAGAATTGATTTATTGGTTTATTACATGTTTAAATTCCTAAAAAGAAAAATAAAGAAATTCGAAAATCAACTTGAATCAGAGTTAGATAAGGAGCTCAAAAAAGAATCAAGTATACCGGCTGAAGTACCCCATAAGGAACCTCAAACTGATTTACAAGACTCTAATGAAGATATCGAGACTAATACGCCCTACAAAGAAAGTATATCGACAACAACACTAGAATCCGCAGAAAAACCTAAACAGAAACAAACCACCCCATCCAGGAAAGAACATCTACGACAACGTATCGAAGCTCGCAAAAAAAGAGAGAATGAAGTTGACCTACAAATTGATAAAAGTATCACAGACGAATTACAACATACACTCCAGACAAGAAAATCAATTAGTGACGCTATCTCTAGAGAAGGAAAAACTAAATGGATTAGTGAAGAGAAACTTGAAGAGTTGCTTTGGGAATTAGAAGTTGGACTCCTAGAATCTGATGTTGCATATAATGTTATCGAATCGATTAAGAATGACATTAAAGAAGAATTAAAAAACGCTTCGATTCAACGAGGGCAAGTTTCTGAGGTTATTGAACAAGTATTAAAACATGCTATATCACACGTTCTTGAATCTAATACACTTAATTTTGAAAAATTTTTACAGACAAAAGAAAAACCTATTGTTATCATGTTTGTCGGAGTCAATGGTAGCGGAAAAACCTTAGCCATAGCAAAAATAGCAACATTATTGAAAAAACTAGGATATTCAGCAATAATGGCTGCTGGTGATACTTTTAGAGCAGGAGCTATTGAACAACTTAATATACATGCTGAAAAAGTTGGTGTAAAGATTATCAAACAAGGACCTGGGGCAGACCCGGCAGCTGTTGCATATGATGCTATCGAACATGCAAAAGCAAAACATAAAGATGTTGTACTTCTTGATACTGCAGGCAGAATGCAAACCAATATCAATCTCATGGATGAAATGGCAAAAATTAAGAGAGTGGCTCAACCCGATCTTATTATATTTGTTGGCGATGCACTTGCTGGAAATGATGCAGTGGAACAAGCGAAGCGATTCAATGAGGTTGTTGGAATTGATGGTGTAATTCTAACAAAAGTCGATACTGATGCTAAAGGTGGAAGTGCATTATCTGTTGCATATACCATTGGAAAACCTCTCCTCTTTATTGGTGTTGGACAAGAATACGAAGATCAGATACCGTTCGATGCAAAATGGATGATTGACAATATTTTCAATGAATCTAGTTGATATCAATTTTTTTATTCAATACTAGTAACCAAGTGTGAATAAAACTATATTTTCAAAAAAATTAAGTGAATGCGATACTATATTCGATTTCTTAGTAATGTATTTATAATGTAATATAATTTCATTATATATTTAATTATGTATAAAAGAATAATTAGTATTGTTATAATTATCATTCTCCTGCTTACTTCATGGATACCTTCAGTATCTTGTGCACTGCAGAGTAAAGAAATCACAAATGAGAAAACCAAACAAGTTTTTTTATTGTTTTCTGACAATGAAATAAATCAAAATATTCTATCTACGTTTCTAAGTTTTTTTCTTCAATTAAAGCAAAAAAACAACATACTTATGGAACTAATTGAAAAAATAATAAAAGAACAACAAAAATCTATTGACATATTAGAATTCCTTAATAATCATCCAATTCTAGAAAACAAAATAAAAGAACAATACCCTCTTCTTTATTTTATTTTAAAAAGTACAAGTGGACATTTAGATCTAAAAGACTTTCATCTTTTTACAAAATATCGATTATTAAGAACAATAATTCTCTTTATAATTATTCAAGAAATAAGTGATCACACGAGGACCAATACACAAAATGAATTACATCTTCCAGATGCAGCAAAATGGATGCGAGATCATCCTCTACTTGCACTAGAGTTGTCACTATTATTGCTAATGCTTCTTATAAAAATATCGGATACAACAACTGAAGAAGAGAATCCTGATATGATAGAAGAAAACAAACCTCCCCATGCAAATGCGGGAGGACCATATAACGAACAAGTTGGGATGTTAATAACGCTTTCAGCCGAAAAAAGCTACGATGAGGATGGAATAATCGTTACCTTTGACTGGGATTTTGGAGATGGCACAAAAGACACAGGAAAAATTGTCAGCCACCGATATAACAAAACCGGCACTTTCATTGTCAGTCTCATGGTTGTTGATGATAAGGGAAAATCTTCGACTGATACATCAGTTATAACTATAACATCTGATAATGGGATCATAACAGGCTCAAACGACAATTATTCAGTTTTTTGGATTGTATCAGGATCGCTATCCATAATACTACTTTTAGGACTCTTAGGACTTAAATTCAGGAGACGGTTGTTTGAATAATTCATCCACTAAGAAAAAATTGTATCTTTTTTTCATAATTTTTTTTGCTATTGAGTTATATTATTTTTTTATAGATTTCTTTATTTCAGGATTATTTATCCACTATGGAAATAGTTTTCAAGGTGGACTAATCATCATGGGGACTTTATACATCCATAGCATTATTTTCATTACATTGATTCTACTACTATATGGAATTATGAATCAGAGAACGTGGACAAGAAAATTTATGATATTCTTTCTTTTCTGGGTATCAATCTGGGCTATTTGGGGCATTCTTGTTGGAAACAATGTAATCTTTCACCTAGTTCTTCTCGTTATATATCTCATCCTGACTTTTTATTTAACTACGAATCAAGTTAAACAATATTTTTCCAAAATGTTTCGATACGGAAAATATGTGTTATATACACAGATGGTTACCCTAAAAAGTGGCCGACAACTCCCTATCTATTTCTTCAGCGACCATATTTCAAAAAGTGGACAGCTAACTCCATTACCCGAAGGATATATTGTAAAAGAAAACGAGAAATCTCATATGCCATATCTACGAAAAAACGACCAGAGTCAACCTCTTAAAAAATCAAAAGGCGAAAATAAAAAAGTTATACGTACAAAAATCTATGTTATTAAAAACCATCAATCTGATTCTGAAGAATCATGGGTTATTCGATTGAATAAAAAGACCTTAAGTAGCCATCAGACAAAACAATTAGCAATTAATAAAGCTCGAGAAATCGCAATAGAGCATCATGCAATAGTTATGGTGCAAAACACAAATGGACAATTCAGCTACGGATTTAAACCGAAACAATCATCTCGAATAAAATAGATCTATTATTTCATCGAGCATTTTCAAGAAATATTAATCATTTTTTAATAAATCATTGTATTAAAAAAATGGATACAACTGTCAAGAAATCAGATAACACTTGTATAACAACTTCTTTATAACTACATGACACAAGATAAGATATGTGAGGACTGAAAAAAATGATGATTGTTGGACAGGTATCAGATGTAAATGAAGCAAAAGAAATCGAATTAATTGCAAAATCATATCTTGTGGGATGTCGTGCTCGTTTTTTAGCTACAACATTGAAACAAGGAGCATAAAATCATGAATAAGCAGAATAAGAACAAAAAGAATCCCTCACAAAAAAATATCCCAGAGGAAATCATAATAACCTGGGTCAATATTTAACAAATGATACTTTTTTGAATATATTTCCTATCATTACAACCTAAACTTTTTTAATTAACATCACATTTCTATTCTGAATCCAATGCAAGTTAAACCGAGGAACGAAATTCTCTCCGACATCATTAAAGATGCGACAGATCAACCTACAGACTGGAAAGCAGTTTTTGGACATGATCCAATAAGATTTTCCAATGATTATTATTTATTTCATCCTGATGTTGGGGTATATCTTATAAAAGAATATGAAAAAAATCCTTTTTATCAGATTGGGGTTGGGGGAAAAATCACTCGACATATTGATGATGATATTTGTTGCGAAATCTCAACATTCTCTGGTAACTTTGGAATCATTCAGGGAGATATACATAAGATTATGTCCAATATTCAACGGGGAACTCAACCATCTGACATAATAGATGCAGCATTTCAAGGGGAAGATTTGGGATTAACCTTACCTCTTCGGGGTAATGCAACAATACAAAACAAATCCTTTAAGAGACTTAGAAGTTTAGAATTAACGCATCAGAAAAAAATTGAAAAACAATTTGAAAAACTTGCAACTGAAGAACGCATTTATTCCTCTTACGATTAATCTCAATCCATCAATGTATTCTAATCGAGATATGCATCCATAACCTTATTGGAAAGATTTCTTTTTTCAGCTATTTGTTGTATCATTCCACCCACCAATTCAGCAGCTTCTTTCTTGCATTGGCCACACATACGATCTCCTGACCGACATGTATGATATATGTCATGTAACTGAACATCATCATCAATAAGATGATAAAGAAAGAGTTCATACACTATGCATTCATCTGGTTTTCCCCCCTGTTGTCTTTGTTCTTCAAGACTTACTGCGCCACCTGTTTTTGCATACATAATTTTCTTCTTTGCTTCTTCAGGAGAATCAGTGAGAAAAATAGCGCTTTCTGGTTTTGATGAAGACATTTTGCCTCCTGTTAAACCAGTCATAAAACGATGAAATGTTGCTGAAGGTTGTAAAAAACCATATCCTTGAAATTCTGGTTCTGATAAGGCTAGTGCCTTATCAATCTTACAAATATCCGATTCTTTTGCTTTAAGAAGATATAATGCTTTGTAATCAGAAATTCGTTTGAACTCAGTAAAACCAAGAGATGATACAATCTTTTCAGCATTATCTAATAAAGGGATGATGTCATTATCTGGTTTTACAAATATCCCAATTTTATCATCTTTTGTTTTAATCACATTATATAGACGGTGAGCTTGAGCTATATCTCTGCTCAAACAGATATGGGGATCTTGATCCACTCCAACAGGTACAAGAACAGGTCGAATCCCTCCAAATCTTTCTAATTGGACATGAAGGATATCGCCTGTTTGTACTAAGGGCGAGAACACATGTGTCATATTTGTTGCACCATTAAAGCCATAGGTTGCTGTCATCTGGGACCAATTGATTTTTTTACCTAGCAAATAGGCTAAATCCTTCACAAATGTATTTTTTGATTGAAAATAAATATGACATCGCTCAGGTTTTAAACCTAGAGCTATATAATTTTTTATATATTCATTAACAGCTAGCTCTTTGGTTTCTGACAAGCTAAAGCCTCGAGTTCCATACGCTTCAATATCTGCAACTGCAATGAATATGTCAGCCCCAAGACTCTGATAATACACGACCTCATCAATAATCATCTTATGTCCTAGATGCATACGACCTGATGGCATTAAACCAGTAAGAATAGCCCAAGGTTGTTTATTTTGAATTGCTTCAAGTATCTTTTGAAAATCCCTATGACCAAAGATAATACCTCTACGTAAAAGTCGATGCGGTCTAGGTAGATACTGCCAAAGATCTTCGGTAAATTCTTCGATACCAAATTCCTTACGTAAATTTTCGTAATCCTGATAGGTAGACGAACTCCACGGGTCAATCTTCATCGTATATCAAAAATCCACATCATACACCTTTTTAAAAAACCTTACCTTGTTTTATAGTCATAATATTTGAGATATAAGTATGTATTTCTGGATAGAATATAATAATATATCATATTGCCCTTATTCATCATCAAAAAATATAATTGAAAGTTCCTCTACAAACTTTTTACTGAACGTAGATTCTTCAGCGTCTAGCAGAAAATCTTCATATTAGGTGATTTTTCCATCTTAATGACATCATCCTCACCATAATGAATATGTTCTTTTAGCATTTTTAATATATAAAGATGCTTTAAGAAAACGTTAAGAAAGTAACATGTCAAATGAAACAAAACTTATTAAGATTATATTATGTATGTTACCTTTGCTGGGAGTAGGTGGACGACCAACGGCTGTATGCTGAGGAAAGTCCTCCCTCGCTCTGGACCGGGGAATCACTCAAGTGATAGAGGCGAGAGTCTCTGCAGAGGAACAGAAACGACACAGCCTATAGATCATGCAATGATACATTTGATGTTGAGGTCTCTATAGGATTTGATGAAACGGCCAATCTGCCCTCGGAGCAAGCCCAAATAGTGGAATCAGTTGTCCAGACTGCTCACAGGTAGGGCGCTTAGTTGAATGTCGTCTAAAACAGAAGGAGGCTTACGGCCTACACCCAGCACCTTATGTTCATTTAGGTGCATTTTCTGGCCTATTGGAAATCCTTATGGCCTATTCATTTTGGGTTATGACCTATAGCTTCCTGATATGACATATTAGAACATAACCGTTGTTCTGTCCTGTTGTGTGCTTTCTGTGCTATAGATATCCTGTTAATCCTTGTGTCTTGTTTTCTGATTTAAGAAGAGTTGTTGCTTGGATAAATGCCTCGTTTGAAATCTCTCCACTGATGAGCTTCTGTATTAATTGTTCTTGTAGAGTTGTGTTAGTTTGTATTAGTGGTTTGGTTTGGATTTCATGGTTGGCGTGTTTAAGTTCTGGTTGTTTTTGATGATCAAAGTCTAACCCTTTCATGTATGCGTCTTTGACATGTTGATCTGACATCTGGATATATCCTTGGAGTGTTTCGTATCGTTTATGTCTGCTTTGTTGTCGTATCTCTTCAAGATTTAATCCATTTTCAGCCATGTGTGTGATACTTGATATTCTGAAGAGATGGGGATAAGCTCGTTTCTCTATATCTGCATCTACTGCGTATTTCTTGATGAGATAATTTATTGCTGTCTTGCCAATTCTTGTTCCGTTCTTGCTAAGGAATAATGCCTTTTCTTGCCCACTCTTTGCTGTTCCTCTTACGATGATATAATCTCTTATTGCATCGAGTGCTACTGGATGTATGTTAATCTCTGCATATTGATTTCCTTTACCTTCATTTACTCTGATTTTAAATCTTTGGAAATCAACATCTGCGATATTCAGTTTTATCATTTCATTACGTCTTAATTGTGTATAATAGAATGTCTTCAGAATTGCATGATCTCGTGGATTTTCTTTTGATACAGTGAAAAGTTGCTGGATTTCATCTTGGGTAAATGGTATCTTGTTTTTGGTTCTTGTTGTCGGTGGTTTTAGCTTGTATGCTTTTCCTAAGAAAGCCATATACGCATTTATAGCACAGTATTTTGGAGTCAGAGAGTTGGTGTCATATTTTTTTGTCTTTATTGCATAGAGTTTGTAATGATCAAGATCTTCTTTTATAATGTCTTTTGGTTGTTTATTCAGAAATGCTAGGAATTGTTTTATGGTTCGAGTGTAACTATCTATTGTTGCTTTTGAACAGTTATTACCAAGTAGGTAGTCTTTGAATTCATCTATATGTTTCATTTTAGACTACCTCTACTGCTTCTTTCATACTACAATTTGGTTCTCTACTACTTTGTTCTACATCACCCTGAATGACTAAGGAATTCAACGTATATAACCTATTTGCAACCTTAATAAAACAATTCGCATCAATTCTCTTTAACTCGGGTAACCGTTGTTGTTTTCTCTTCACATTCTTTTCTTCGAATTCTTGAATACTACATTCAATTAAATCCTGTAACACAGACATTAAAAAATCTTTTACATACACACAACAATCTTGGGATATTTCTCCATCCCAATTCTCTTTAATGATTCTCTTTACCGTTCTCAACGGGATTTTACTAACCATCTGAATTATTCTCCATAAAAATTACAAAAAACATAGAGAACATACATAATCTGTAAAATTACAGCAATTACACTAATTACAGCTTGTAAGAAATAACTATACATTTCTACTATTTATCTCTATTAAACTAAACTTATTTCATATATTACTGTGTTTTCTTCTTTTTATTAACTCCCTCAATTCTTTTAACATATTGGATCCCCCTTTATGCTGTAATCCCTGTAATTGCTGTAACTTTTTGTTATCATCAGACGTTATCTGTTCAGATTCTATGAAATACCTTCTTTGTAACTTCCCCAGTGTCTCTGGATCACAATAAAAACATCTCTTTGATTTTCCAGCAACATTTTGCACTTTGTTTGTCAGTCCCATACTCTTCAAACAATGCCCAATATATTGTGATGTCAGTTTATCATAGCCTCTTTGACTTGCTATATCTGCTAAATCACTAGAGCTTATATGTTTCTGTCCCTTTTGAATCAACTCCAGATATATGTTAATAATAATCCCATCATCTGATGTTGATCTATCTTTTATCAGCTCAGTTTGTCTTTCAAACATAATCTGACTTATGTTATCTAGAATCTCCTGTTTATGATTAAAGACAATACCAATAGGATAAATTATTTGCTGTCCTCTAGGTTCTATTCCTTCTAAATTAAATGCTGGTCTGATACTCGAAGTAACACGATTCCAATTCTTCAATCTGTACACCAGAAGTTGATTTCTCAATCGATTCTGTTCTCTGTAATATTCTTCATCCAACACTATAGGAATGTCATCTCTTGATGTCTCTTTCATCTGGATAGTTAGCATTCTGGACTCTGTTGCCACATCTTCAAAATTATGTCTAGTTGCGAATATCTTAGGACCCCATGAGTCAAAAACTTCAATATTGTCATAATTATCTGCTTTGCATCGAAGTATTTTTCTATTTGGTTGATTACAATTTAGTATTTTTGTAACTTCCGAATACTCATCAGTTTTTTTCCAGTCTGCTTCATCAATAATCATTGTTCCTCTCCATTTCTCAGCTGCTCTGTACATAATGGCTGGTGTAACAGATCCACCTATCATTAATGTCTTATAACAAAGACCGCCTAAAACATCTAGAAAACGAGATTTCCCACAACCAGTATCACCCAGTGCACGGAGGTAGGGAATCATGGTATTTATCTTATCATAGAGATAATATGTTGGAATTACCCAGGAACAGAGTTTTTCATCTTCTTCAGAGATGTCTATGTACTTGTGAATATGGTGTTGTATATCAAGTAATAACTTTTCTTCTGATTCGTAGTCTTCAGCTTTTTTTGGAAGTAAAACAGCTTGAATGGTAACGAATTTATCAATCAACGGGAGGTATCTGGTGTCTGCATCTTCTACATATTCTACTTCTTTTATTACATTATTTTTTTCATCATAAAAAACAAACTTTGCAATACCTGTATCTGAATCATAGATCTCTTCATACAATCTCCCATTAAGTTCTATTGACGATACCATTTTCACGTTTTTATCTAAATTACTGGGCATCATCAATATCGCCTCCTTCCTTAATGTACAATCTGTTAAAACTATATTTTTGATAAATAACCTCAATAGAAGGATTACGTTTAATTATGGTTTTAATCTGAGTTATAACTTCAAGATTACCTCTAATTACTAAACCATAATTAACAATCACATCAAAAAAACAATTATTCTCATTCTCTTTATCAATTTCTTTCATAGTACTTTACCTTCTAAAATTTCACTTAATAAACATAAATAACATACATTGTAAAACAGAATTTTCGGAATTAACAATGACTAGACTTATTTTGTTTTATTATGCCAATCTATTATAACTCCTCTCCATGTAAAACCTAATTTTAATTTCAGTTTTCGAATTAGGTTCCACTCTTCATTGGAAAGAAATATCTTACTTGTAGGCATTTTCATATCCTCCTTATATAAAAAACATATAACATACATGTAGATTCAAAAAAATCAAAACATCGAGAAGTATCTCCTCACTATATAGCGTTGCACTCGCATTAATACTTCCAATCAGAATATACGTCCTTTCTAGTTCTTTCGTATTTGGTAGGTTTTTTATTGAAATCTTGAACAGTAAATACTTCCTCATATTCATCTTTGATACCTATTTTGTCTTCTTCTAAGCGTTGTCCTTCGTGATCATAACAAATGAAACCTGATTCGTTTTCATTAAAAGCTAATCCGCCTTTCTCAATCATTTCTTCTCGAGCTTCAGGTAAATGATTATCTCCTCCACCAGCTAGATCATTTGCGATATCTCCTATTGTTTTTTTCCTTTTTATTCGATCTATTTCTTTTTTTACACTTTCTGCTTCTTTATAAAAATCATAATTCCCATTTTTATCTTTGGTAATTGAAGGTCCAAAATTAGATGTGCCCAATTTTGTATTGTATTCGCTTGCCTTTGTTACTTTAACTTTTGAATAGGTCCCATCACTCATTTTTACTACATCATAACCTCTTCTTTGTATTCTTATTCGTTCTTTTTCTCGTTCTTTTCTAAATTCCTCATAATGTTTAGGGCAGAGAAATTGTCTTGAACCTTTCAATTCATACTTTTTCCCTTCTTTGAAACATATTGGACAATATATCTTACCATTGTATGTTATTACATCAGGATTGGACTCTAATATCATAGTTTCAATCAACCATATTTTTTTATTTGATAATTGTAAATTTTACTATAAAATACCAAAATTCTATTCGTTAATGATCAATGCTTCACTACTGCAACTATAAACATAATCAAACTTTGATTGTATTTGGAAAATTCATGATTGCGTGGATTTCGTGACAACAAATATCGTCTTTTGAAGAGATAAAAAAGAAATATATCGTTAAACATAAAGGGTTCCTAAATCTTTTAGAGTGGTATCCAGAGCTTAGCGACTTGTGCATACGATAACGGAATTTGATTTCAAAATTTGAAATAGCAACGCTTCCATTGTAATTTAATAGCAATTTATTCGCTATCATTGTGTTGAAAAAGAAAACCTTATTTTGGTTGTCTATTTTCCTTAGCATCAATTTGCTTAAAACAATTTTTTCTCTTTTTTGGATGGTCTTTGGTATATTCACTTTTAAATCCGCTTTACTATTCATATTTTTAATAGTGTTTAAATCAAACATTTTTCACCTCATTTTTTCTTAAAAGAGTCTTGTCCTCACCGAGGAAATTATCCTTTCTATAAACTCATAGTATTTGTAAGTATATAATATTAGTTAACTAAATAAACCATTAAAAGTTTACAAATATGATAAGATGAATAAATTTACGACCATTGAAAATATCACAAGAAAAGAGCCTTATCGTAGCATCTTGTTATTATTTCACAAATATCCTAAGCTTGAACAGAAACATCTACGTTATGTTCTATGTGGAAAAGAAGACAAAGCAGGTATTTATTCAACATATAAAATTCAAAAATATCTAGGATCTGATCTAGAGACATATATTGCAGAAAGGAAAATTGCGAAAGAATCTATAACAACACGACATAACCTGAATAAATTCTTAAAAACTCTTCTAGTTTTAGATGTAATAGAACATAAACGGAAAGGAAAGCATGGATGGTATTTTCTTAAGAAATCGATAAAGAAAGAATTGGATCGAATTGATAATATTTATGCAATAACTTGTACAGAATCTAACCACTTCACAGTTATCAAAGGGGAAGGTGATCAAAAACATTTTTTTTATGGTTTTCCAGAGGAATATTTGCCAAAATATAGTAGCAAAGAAGTATTGTCTATAAAAGAATCAATTACAAATATAGAAAAGGAATTAGATAATATTGAACAAATTAAATATAAATTAACCACTGAAGATTTGTTATCTCGTATTGAAAAGGAAACATCAAAGATATCTCATTCTTTTTATGATCTGTTTATTAAACCAAAGAGGTGGGAGTTCTTATCGATACTAGATAGAGTATATAATTATTATTTTGATTGCGATGTTGCAGTAATAGTTGATTTTTTTGGATTGATGCTCAAGGATCTTCCCAAGGATTTTATTGAATCCTTTAATCAAGATTCAACGTGTGCTTTTGAATTTCTAATTAAATCTATAATAAAAATAATGAATGAAAATGAAGGGAAGAATGCTACTGAAGAAGAGATTGAAGATTATTTCTCATTCTGTAAGCAACAAGCAAAAATTATTCGAGCTTGTCTAGAAACCCAATTAACTTATTCTTGTTTAGGTGAAAGATGGTTTAATTTTTAATCAATTAATTATGAATTGATTTCTTTATTGTTAGAACAATTCAATTATAACCATAGGTCTTGAAACAGAACTCATACATTGTTGGTAAATCTCGCCAGAGTCCTCCGCCATTTCTCGTAAACCAGAATGCTCCATCGTCATAGAGGTTGCCAAAGGCATAGCCCCACTCATATCCATAGCTAGTTGTAACACCACTTGGGGGAGGAGGACAGACGATAAAGTATTGGGTACTAGGAGTGATTGTTGTATCTTCGAAATCAAGAGCAAACCAACCCCAACTTTCACTTACCTCCGCTGGTGTAAATGTAAGAGTATCTATGAGTGTACCTTGTGGATGATTTTCTCTTAATTCTACTGTGAGATCAAACTCAGGAGTCCCAAACTTTCTCAAATAGACATCAGCACTTGATATTGTTTCTAAAGTTGGTATAAAGCTTTGAGCTGCACCCCAGTCCCCATCTATAGCATGTCTGATAGGAAATCCTCTGTTTTGAGTACTTTGATTGGCATCTAACTCTGATATAATGATGGTCTTACAATAGGTTTCTGTTGCACCATCGTCATCCTCAATCGTTAGACAGACAGTATAGTTACCAGACTCAGCGTACTGATGCGTTGGATTTTGTGCTGATGAATAATATGTATCGCCAAAATCCCACCACCATGATACTACTGACTTACTTGAATCAATAGATAAATCAATGAATTGGATAAGGTTTTCTACTGTTGGATTCAATGGTGAATAGGTGAAATTTGGAGTTGGACCTACATTAGATACTATCACTTGAACAGTCATTATATCTGTTGCTATATCATCATCTCTAACTGTTAGATATATGTTATATATTCCATCATCACCAAATTGATGTGCTGGGTTTTGATCATAACTTACGTTCCCATCATCAAAATCCCATGTCCAATTCACAAGGATCCCATCAGCATCATTTGATAGGTCTAAAAATTGAACAGTGTCTATCTCAGTTGGATTCAACGGGTTATATTCAAAATTTGAAACAGGTGGTACATTGCTGATGAGGATTGATTTTTCTATACTGTCGTTAACATTATCATCATCTCTGACAGTCAGATTCACAATATACACACCATCATCATCGTATTGATGTACTGGATTTTGCAAATAGCTGAATGTTCCATCACCAAAATTCCAAGTCCAATTCATAATTATGTCATCTATATCATATGAGAGATCGATGAACTCGATGCTATCCAAATCAGTTGGAATCAAAGGTTCATATGTAAAATTTGCAACTGGTGGCACATTTCCTACAATAATGATTTTACTTGTTTTATTAGTCATACTTCTATCATCAGTGACCGTTAGATTTACATGATAGATCTGATCATCTGCGTATTGATGTGTTGGGGATTGATCTGTTGATATATTTCCATCGCCAAATTCCCAAAACCAAGATACAATTGCTCCATCAGGATCATAAGAGCCATCAGTGAATTGTATAATATCGAAATGTGTAGGCTCTTCTGGTGAAAATGTAAAATTTGCTATTGGATGGAAATATCCCAAAGGATAGAAATCCTGATTAGCCCCACTTGATATAATATAGGATATATCACCTATACCATCACCATCAATATCGGTACCAGTATAGTCATCCCAATAATTACCACCAGATGGGTATCCATTATCCCAAAAGTTGTCTCCAGTATCATATGCATTTGCGTTATTATTGGAAAAGGTATTATGATAAACATGATTGTTATTAGAATTTTCAAATCTTATTCCGTAATGATTTGAATATATATTGCAATTTGAAATTGTTGAATTTGAAACTGAAGAAAAGCCTATGCCATATGCTACACCATTATGAATATTACAATTTCTTATGTTATGATTTTGGGACCAGTAAAATTGTATTGATCTTCCAGAATTGTTATATATCTTACAATCAAAAACATTAATTCCATTAGCATACCAATTAAAAATACCATACTCACTATTTTCCTTTATTACACAATTTTTTATTGTATTATTTATTGATGAATGGTTAAAAAATATTCCCCAACCAGCATTATCTGAAATAATGCAATCTTTTATTAAATTGTTACTGCAATAAGCAGATTTTAATTGTATCCCAGCGTTATGATATCCCTGACCTGGATTGCCAACACTACTGTTTTGTATTGTAAAATTGCATACGATATTTTTATCTGAACGAATATGAATAGCATCATTCAAATTTCTTCCATCAATAATAGTTGTATTAGTGTTTTCCCCAATTAGTTCGATTGATTTCATTATTTGTAAGTTTTCATAATACGTTCCATTATATACAAAAACAGTCGCATCTTCAACAACGGCATCAATCCCTTCCTGTATCACATTAAAATGGTCATATTGCCACCCAATAATTGTTTCATCAAAATCATCGTCTACATATACTGTTGTTGGTAATGGAATGGGCAAAGGAGTTCCATTCCATATTTCCATTAATGGATAATTATCCTGATTATTTCCTCCTGAAATTAAATATATTTCATCTCCAATTCCATCTGGACCAGGTATATCTTGAAGGGGACCATAATAGAAATCATCACCTGTATAATCACCCCAATAATTACCACCTGAGGGATATCCGTTATCCCAAGAATTATTTTCTCCATCATCAATTGCATTATTCCCATTATTTATTACAGTATTATGATAAATTAAATTATAGTCGCTATTGATTCTAGGCCAAATTCCAACCTCCCAATTGGATATGACGGTATTATTAATTAATATATTATAATCTCCACCCCATAAATCTATTCCATCTCTATTGTCAAATAAATTATTATTAACAAATGTAGAATTGAAACAACCATCAATAAGCAACCCATCCCATGTATTATAGGCAATACAATTTTTTACAAGATTTTGCTCACCCATAATCCTAAATCCTTTGTATGGATTATTATAGGCAGTACTATTTATTATTTGATTATGAGAACCAAACATTAACATTACTCCCATATCACCATTATCGTGAGACAAACAATTAATTACTTTAGAATAAGAACCACCTTCACCATATATACCTACCATATTATCATAAAAATTACAATTTATGATTGAAACATTGTTTGAATTAAACCAGAGACCACTATCAGACCAAGAACTTCTTCTACTATTTCTTATTGTACAATTGGAAATGTTAAAAAAATTTACTAACACATCAACAACATGGATTTTATTATTACTTCCATCTATTATTGTATTGTCTCTATTTTCACCAATTAAACTAATAGATTTATCTATACTTATATATTCTTGATATATACCGTTATACACAATTACAGTTCCATTCTCTTTGACAGCATCAATGCCATCTTGAATAACATCAAAATGGTCATATTGCCACCCAGGTGTTGAGGAATAGAAATCATCATCAACATAAACGATTGATGGTTGTTGTGCATATAATAAGAATTGATTCCAAATGTCAATTTGAGATATAGCATAATCATATATTGTTATCTCATCTAAGATTGCTTTGAGATAATATGAATCAGACCAAGGAGCAGAAGAATATCCAATAAATAATGGATTTATATTTTGAGTGGGATTCCCTGAAAATGATGAATTAACATCGAGTAAACCATTAATATAAATCATTAAGTTTTCACCATCCCAAACACCAACTATATGATACCAATTGTTTGTTTCAATAATTGTATTTGATTCTACTTCACATTCTCCCCTATTAAATCCAAAATGAATTTTATGGTCTGCATCAATCCATAGATAATATCCAAAACTAGGATCTGATTCTTTCCCTAAAATATTACCACTGTGTGATAATTCAGTTGGAAGATATACCCATGATGAAATTGTAAAATCATCAGTAATATTTAAATTGGAAGAGTGAGAAACACTAATATAATCATCATCACCATCAAAATGTAAAGCATTTCCTGAGATACCTAGTGACCAATCAGCTCCATAGATCATTCCATGATTTTCATTGCCAGATGAATCATAGATAATATCTCCAGTTCCCTCATCAAAATGCCAAATCGCTACAGGATTGATATTTGTATCAATTAAAAAATGTATTACGTTATTTGATAAGTTGATTTCTTCATGAATATGTTGCATGTTTACAACAGATTTTAATAAAACATATACATCATATGTTTCATTTTGAACTGCTGGAGTCCAATTATAACTTCCTGCATAAATCCCATTATTTTCGATATAATGTGTGATATATGTATATTCTGGATATTCATGATAACTATCTGCAACGGTTTGTTCTTTACCAATATCAATTTCTCCAATTAAGATTCCAGAATCATACGGATCACCTTGCCAGAATTCGACTGCAACATCACCTGGGCAAACATACAGTCCACTCCAGTCTGGTTCAGGATCATTTCCCCCCATTCTAGTATATTCTTCCCCTTCAATTCTTTGATTTCCAATAAGAATGTAATCAATATAATAATTGGGATGATAATCCATTTCATACGTGCCTGCAAATAGTGTATGATCACCTTGTAAAATTGTCACATTATGAACTGTTACTAAGTACCATGTATCTGTTGCTGGTATGGTCATATCTCCTAGATATAATCCATCTAATTCAAATCTATATGTTGCTCCTGGTTCAGGTACATCCTCCCCAATACGAAATGAAATATTAACCATTTCATCGCTTTCCTGATAAAAGTCCCATTCCCCCCATGCTGATCTTCCAGTTTCTGAATACCAACCACATTGTTGTGCTGCCATACAATATGCATTATTTTTTACTGTTACATTAAGAGTGTACCCATTTTCGTTTGGTTGTGCTGAAGCTGATAGGATTGAAAGATCAATATCTAAAAATTCTGTATGAATATCATTTTCAACAATTGTTATATCATATAAAGTTGGTTCTTGCCCCCAAGGCTCCATTAGAGGATATAAATCTTGAAGTCCACCAGGAATATTATAAGGTGTGTCTCCAATTCCATCCCCGTCTGAATCTATCCCTGTATAATCATCCCAATAATTGCCTTCTTGAAGTGTTGTATTGTACCAATAATTATTTCCATCATTTAAGATTTGATTTGCATTATTTATGAAATTGTTGTGATAAAAAATATTATTCCCTCCACCATAACGCATTTCAATACCATAAGATGAGCAATTCATAAATGTATTACCATATATTTCACTATTATAACATTGTTGAATTGATAAACCAAATACTGAAGTATCGATATTACAATTCTTAAAAATTAAATTGCTACCAATAACTTTGGCTTGAGTATATATAAAATCACAATTTTGAATAGTAATGTAATTTATATTAAACCAAGTAAACAGAGGATCTCCAATAAATGTACAATTTTGTACTGTGCAATGATGATTCTGTATACAAATAGCCCGACATTCATTATTTACAAAGATACAATTATCAAGAATTACATATTGGGCTAGAATATCAATTGCATAATCTTGTGAATCAAGACCACCCCCAGATAAAGTAAAATTTCTTATAGATGTATAATCCGCATTTGAATTAATTACAACAACATCAATATAATCATTTCCATTTCCATCGATAATTGTAGAATTTTTATCTTCACCAATCAAATCAATTTTTTTGTTTATAATGAAATGTTCATAATAAGTGCCACTGTATACAAAGATAGTGTCTCCAGTATTTGCTGCATTTATGGCACTTTGAATGGTGCTATAATTCCCACCTCCAGACCCACCAACATAGAGTATATTTCTTGTGCCTAATGATCCAATATTTGATATATTATTGATTGTTCCTAATCCACTTGCTATCAAAAAAACAGATATTGAAAAACATGTCATCTTATGTAATTTCATTTCTTTCATAGAAGCTCCCCCAATGATTGCCTCCAATAGATAAAACAAAGATGTAATACTTAAATATTTATGGAAAAGGGGAGGAAATGGGGAAAGTTGATTCAGGTATTCCTCCCCTAACGGCTATTTTTCTTTTGGCTTATTCATGTCATAGAAGTTCTTCCACATCTGTTTCACACGTTCACCAAATGTGTCGATGGTATCACCGAAAAATGTCATATTGCTTTATATTAAAAATACTTGAAATAGGGATAATGAAAGTATAATTGTAAATTATAGGTCACAATAATTTCAAGTATTCAATCATTAAAAAAAATTCCATTAACGTTTTGAACAACTATTATGATTACAGATTAATGTCAGTGTACTCTCATTCTAAATTAAGCACTTTTGAACAATGCCCTCACAAATACAAACTCTGTTACATTGATAAGGTCGAAGTAGAAATCGAAGAGTCAGTGGAAGCATTCATGGGCTCTAAAGTACACGAAACTTTGGAGAAACTCTATCGTGACTTACAATTTGAAAAGACAAACTCCTTAGAAGATCTACTTCAATTTCTTAATGACGATTGGCAAAAGAACTGGCATGATGCTATCATCATTGTTAAGAATCAATATGGTCCTGAGAACTACTTGCAAATGGCTCAGAAATTCATTACCAATTATTACAAGAGATACCATCCATTTACCCAGGGAAAGACGATTGCCCTTGAAGAACGAATTGTTGTGAATCTGGGCGATGGGAATTATAAACTACAAGGGTACATCGATAGACTCACTGAAACTGGGGATGGGCACTATGAAATCCATGATTACAAGACAAACTCCAGGTTGCCCTTACCAGAGTACATCAAAACTGATCGGCAATTAGCCTTATATTCAATTGGGGTAAAAGAGTTGTACCCTGACGCACAAGACATTCATCTGATATGGCATTTCTTAGCCTTTGATAAGGAACTTGACTCCACTCGTTCTGAGCAGGAACTAGAGGAACTCAAACAGAACACGATGCAGCTTATTGATGCGATTGAAGCTGAAGAAGCATTCCCAACGAATCCCTCACGGCTCTGTGATTGGTGCGAATATCAGGAAATTTGCAAGGAATGGTCGCATCTTTATAAACTAGAGAAGAAACCAGTGAATGAGTATTTAAGTGACCCAGGAGTGACCTTAGTCAACCGTTATGCAGAGCTCCAACAACGAAAGCAACAACTGACGTTGGATCTATTTGCCGAAATAGAAAAGGTAGAAGAAGCATTGGTGTGCTTTGCAGAAAAAGAAAAAGTTGATGTCATCTTTGGGTCTGATTATAAAGTGAGAATTACGTCAAGTTCTCGTTTTAAGTGTCCTTCAAAGGATTGTATAGAACGTCAAGAACTAGAACAACTCATTAAAAATGCTGGCAAATGGGAGGAGGTTAACCAGTTGGACACTAATTCAATTAATAAGATACTCAAGGAAAAACAATGGGATCAGGAACTCCTTGATGCTGTAAAACAATATGTCTCATGTGAAGAGTCTAAACGGTTGTATCTTAGTAAAATTAAAAGTGAATGAAATGAGTATATTTGAATTTGAGTTTAAAAAAAGAAGTTCTTCCTATTCAGTTACTGAAGATGAATTAACTTCAAGAGTATTTGGTTTATTAGAATCTGTTAATCATAAATTTTTATCTGAATGGATAAATATTGATGGAATAAACTCTATTGAGTACTGGCCAAAATTTAAATTTGAAGATGAAGGTATTGAGCCAGATATAGTAATTACAGATAGGAAAGATAAAAAAATTCTAGTTGAATGTAAATTTACAGATTTAGGTACGGTAAGACAAATAAAGAAAGAGTATAAACTAGCAAAGAATGTGTTAAATGGAGATTTTATTTTTATTACTGCAAATTTAAGTCGTCCTGAAGTTTTAAGTAATACAGAAAAAGAATTAAAAGTTATTAAAGGTACATTAAATTGGACAAACTGGATAAATTTATATAATTTAATAATAAAATCAGATGAATATAATAACAAATCAAATTCTGATAATTATGTTCTAACTCAATTGGTTGATTTTTTGGAGTGGTTAAAAATGGGATATAATCTAGGTGAATTATTCAAAAAATATAAAGAAATTTATGATGAAAAATGGTTAGATATTCTATACGAATATTTTCACGAATTTGAGCTGGAGATAAGAAGGAAATTTAAAAACACTGAAAAAGAAAAAGATAAAATAACTGCCACTGGAGATATAGGAGGCAGCTTATTTGATTATAGTTGGATAAATCTTTCATCAGAGAATGTAATGAAAGTTGATGAAAATTTGTATTACTTTATTATGTTTCGGATGAAAGAATATGAATGGAGGATTTATTTAGGGGGTAAGAATAAAGTTATAAGAGAAAAGGTAAGAAAATATTTGAATAATATAAAATTAAAAGAAATAACGTATATAGACGATTTTGAATTTGATCGTATTACATACTTAAAAATAATTTCAAATCCAGATTTTAATAAACTAGATGAATTAAAAGATACTATAGTTGAAAAATCACTTGAATTTATTAATGATATGAACAACATTTTACTAAAAGGAAAAAAGAATAATGATTTGTAAAATCTGTGGTGTGAACGAAACAGATAACCCTGATAGCATCTGTGATGATTGCAAAGCATCGATGCTTCAAAAAGATAGTATAGATTTAGGACTAGGTGAAGAGTTTAAATGAATTTAATAGTTATTTTTAAGGAAATATATCATCAGGGAAAATATCTTCACTTCTAAGTTGATAGAGAAAATTTCTTGCTGCTTTCATATGTGCCTTATTTTCCTCATTAAATGTATTTGTATCAATCAATTTTTTTAATTGATTTTCTTCAATATCTTTTTTATAAACATCAGGATGTTCTTTATAAAAACCTTCTTTTGTTGTTCGTTTTATTTGCTTATTATCACAGAGTTTTTCATAGTTATCTTTAAATTTTAAAATATCAATAATACTTCCCCATACTGGTATTTCAACATATGGTTCTTGAATTGAAAACAAATCATTAAATTTTGTTATAAGTAATGTAGTCTTTTCTAAAGTTATATTACTATCTTTAAGTGTTGCATCAAATTTATTAATAAATTTTTGATATTTTGTTCTCTTAGATTTTTCTATTTGATTAAGATAAAACTCTACATCCTTCCAATACTCTTCAGATTCAGCGATACCTGCAAGTACAAATGACATTGCACGAAATCGAAGCAGTGCTAAAGCATCTTTGAATGTATCGAAGAACCCAGGAGCTGAATATCCACCACCATCCTCCCAAATTAACCATTCACTATATTGCATACAAAAACATTTTGGTTTTATTATTTTAGGATAAAATACAGTATTATTAAATACTACATTCTCATCCGACCATTTCTTTTTTAACCTATCATATTCAATCATTTGTTCACCTCCATTTTGAATCTTCATCTAATAATATCTCCATATTTAAAGAATATCTTTTAGAACATCTGCGATAATATCTAAGATGCAATGCTTCAAAAAAGATGTGATTGATCTAGATCTTGGTGATGAATTTCAATAGATGAACATCAAAAATATGTATGGCAGAAATGCCAGAGATGGAAGAGGAAGATGGGATGATAGATGCTCTCTGGCAATTCCTCCAGTATGATTCGTCTTATAAGAAACATATTCTCATTCATCGTTTATAAATCTTGGAAAAGGTTGGTGAAAGTATTTTTACCATCAATAAGATACAAAAACATCTACGAATTATGATGCCCAGATTGGAGGGATTTGTCAATTCAGAAGAACAAACTGTATCTACTAGTTATGGGGCTTATCTACTTTGTTCTTATTCCTCTCTTGCTTGTTCTCATTTTTACATATTCAAATGATCTAAAGAATTTGTTAATCTTAAACATTCATAATCCAACATTGTTGAGTATGATTGGATCGAATTACATACATAGTTCGTTTAATCATTTAGTGGGAAATGTCCTGTTCTATTACTTGATTATGATCTTTGTATTTGCCTTTGATGCATTGACTAATAGAACAATGTTTTCTCTAAATCTCCCACTCTTTTTTCTGATTCTTCCACTTATCTGTTCATCTTTGATGATATTTGTCTTTAATTCCCTAGAATATAATATCACTAGCGATGGATTCTCTGGAGTTGTCTCTGGTTATTTTGGATATCTATCCTTTTCGTTGTTTCATTTCATCAAAGAATATTACAACATCCAATTTAAAAGAAGTATTTTTCAGCTAATGTGGGTTATGTTATTGATCAATCTCTTTCTGATTTCATTGATCTATGGATTCATCCTTGCAGTTCCAATAATTATTATACTCTTAATAGTAGCAGGATACTATACGAAAGATGATTTTCATAAAATCTTTACACTTGTAAATAAGATTAGACCGTTACAAAGAGGATTGATTCTTATCAGTTTTATGTTGTGTCTTTGCTTGGGTGTCCAATTTCTCTTTCCTGAGACAATCATTCATGGAAAAACTCTAACGAACATCTTTGTTCACTATATTGGATATCTTTTTGGAAGTAGTATACCAGGGTTTATTTCAATATATGTAATAAACAAACAAAAAAAGTAAAAATATTAGTTATTTTTTAATGAAAGATTTTATGAATTTCTCCATAGGTTTACTGAATAAGTCATACTTTTTTTCATTTGTAAAATATTCAATTTTTTCAATTTCTCCTGTAAAAAATATGCCTGATTTAATAATATATTTTGATTTTATCATAGATACAATAAACCCCACATGATCTGCAACATCCAGAAAAGTGTCCATGTCGTCCTCATCATCCCCCCATAGAAATCCAGCCGCAGAACCACATGTATATCTGCCGTTAATTTCTAATCCATCTGCTGATTCGAGAGAGGCGGGATCTCCTTCGTTTTCATACGCATAAGGTGTTGTAGTGAAGGGAAAAAATAACGTATGACCTTGTTTGATGTCTAATAAAAAATCCTTTTTTGTCTTTTTTAAATAGTTTATTGGTTCTTCCCAAAAATCATCCTCATCAGGATTAAATATATGAATACGAGTAGCTCCGTTATCATCCCCATAACGTTTATTTACCTTTTTTAAAAATTTTAAAATTTTATCAATAAAACCTTCGATATCAAAATTATCTTCTGCTATTGTGATAGTTTTCATTCAAATCAGCTTTAGTCGCATAGTAATATTTATCTTATAAACTTTACACTAATATATCTAAATGCTGAAAAGTCAGAACAAAATCTATTTTAACTGTCAATAAAATCAAAATCCTTATATATATTGAGGATTTAATAATATAACAAGAGGGATTTTAAAATTAATTATTCTCCAATTTTGATAAGTATTGGAAATTGAAATGAGGGGGATAAATATGAAACAAACGAGAGTAAGAAAAGATGGAAATAAAGAATACAGAGTTAAAGAAAAGGCTATACTTGCTGAAGGTTCTGAATGTACTGTTAAGTACTTTGTAGTAAATCAGAAATCAATATACAGACCTCCAAAGAAAGATCCTTGTGGTACGCTTGATGAGTGTTGGAATGAAGAATTACAGGATTGGTATCCATGAATATCATTGAACGTGATAGAGCTGCAAAAGGATTACATTGGCTCAAGCAAGATATTAGCACGATGCTACGTAAGGAACCAAAGCATAAACAATATGTCCGATTGAGGTACCATGATATATTGACTATTACAGCTATCCTACTTATGGCGTTAGGAATGCTCTGGGCTGGATTATGGATAGTGTTTTTTAGATAACATTGACCTAGATATGTACCTTGTAAGATTTGTTATTATATTCTCAAATGAAATGTGAAAAATAGGAGGAGGAGCATGAAAATAATACAACATAAACACCAATGGAGGCGGGATTCTACTCATGGTAGAACTTGTGTGATTTGTGACGAACTTCAGATACAAGGTTTACAATGGGAGACCGTCACACCCAGAGTATATAAGAAGATGATATTCTGGGACAAAGGAAACGATATGAGAAAGCTTGATGAAGAAGAGCAATTGAAGACGCAACGGAGATCTCATTTTTAAGTTTCTTAAAAGCGATTTGTCACTGAAAACAAGATAAGAAATACAGGTTGTTTTCTGGGTTTATCATAATGTATTAGCTATTATTGCCACGACAATCATATCGTTAGGAATGCTCTCGGCAGGTTTGTGGATTGTGTTTTTCAGATAACATGGAACCAGATATTTACGTTTTAAGATATGTGATTAAAATATCAAATGGCACTAATTTTCTGTTATTTATAAATGAAGATCACAATTATTTTCCTGATGTTCAAGAACAAAATGAGACGTTAGCTGATGTGTGTAAACGGTTAGCAAAGGTACATCGTGTCCGCTTTGGCTACGAGTTAAAGTTTGAAAATATAAAACCTTCTGATCTATTTGAACATTGGAATTATGGTATCAAAGGATTTGCTGAAAAAGAGTATCTCTATACTCTAATGGTTCATTCATATAAGATGGTGCTGGATCTTATGGAGAAAGAAAAAAACGAATGTGATTAAATTTAATATCTTAACACTTTTTTTGGCCATATGGTTAAAACCTCGACAAAAAATATAAACAGATATAATAGTACAATATTCCATAACATTTTAATGAGTAAAAATGTCCATTAAATCAAAAAAAATTAATAGATTAAAGAAAAATGCTAAAGTAAATATGAAAGGATTAGTACAAAAAACTTTCATAGATTTTGATTTTATTAAAAGCGTTGATGTCCCAAAAGTAACTAAAAAAATTATAGCTGCTGCAAAAACTTGTGGAGAGATGGGGTTTCGTGAAGAGATATGGCCAATTTTACGAGATGATATATTAAAACCTCTTGGTGTTCAATATGACATCAAAAAATCTGCTGAAACGCGATTCCAAATTGCTGGCAGTGGTGCCATGGATAAAGTTCTTGGCTATATAATAATTGAGTATGAATCCCCAGGTAACTTAAGAATCCCATCTAAATATAAGCATGCTCTACACCAACTAATTGGAGAAAAAGATACTAAAGGATATATGGAGAAATATTCAAAAGATAAATCGTTGTCTTTAAGTGATATCCAAGGTGTTCTTTTAGATGGTGAGAGCATTGGGTTTGTCCGTTGGGCTGGTGAAGGATGGGATGATAATTTATTTTATGTAAATGAACATAGTATAAGACAATTTGTTATTGCTTTATATGGAACTGTTCGGCGTCTTATGGATTCAAATACCCTTAATGCCTCTTTTGGACCAGGTTCTGAATTAGCAAGAACTTTTGTTGGAACGCTTTATAAAAGATTAACACAACATAGATCTAATCGAATGGATTTATTTTATGACGAATGGATAAAACTCTTTAAAATAATCTATGGTGAAACCATCAAGAAAAAATCTGAAGAAGTAGGATTATTATCAAAACTTTATGGAATTGAAATAATTGAATTAGAAGAGTTTCTTTTTGCCTTATTTACGTATTATGCTATTATAGTTAAACTTCTCGCTTCTGAAATTGCGACGTATTATAGATGGAGTAGCCCAAAATCATTTTGGAAACAATGTATTGGGGAAAATAACGAACAACTATTGGAATCATTGAAGGAACTTGAAGCAGGTGTACTATTCGAAAAATTAAATATTCGAAATTATCTAGATGGAGATTTTTTTCAATGGTATCTATCAACATGGAATGAAGAAATTGCTTTATTGATCAGAAGATGTATTGAAGAATTTAATACATTTGATCCAGGAACTGTAATGATTCGGCCTGAGAAAACCTTTGATTTATTGAAACACATTTATCAATATTTAATTCCTACAAATTTGAGAAGAAAGTTAGGGGAATTTTACACTCCTGAATGGCTTGCAGCATTAACTCTAAAAAAAGCTAATTATCGGGGTCAACTTGAAAAACGTGTTTTAGATCCAAGTTGTGGTTCAGGAACTTTTCTAATTTTATCAATGCGTGCTTTTAAGAAAAGTTCCTATTTGGCAGGATTATCTCACGATGAAATTGCAAAAAAAATGTTGCAACAATTTGTTGGCTATGACCTTAATCCTATAGCAGTTTTAACAGCAAGAACAAGCTTTCTAATTGAATTAAGTCCTTATTTGTCTTACATTAATGAAATTTTTATTCCTATATATTTTTGTGATTCTATTCAAACTCCTGAACTTGTGACAAAAAATAATGGGAGAATATATCAAGTTCGTACAGTTGGAAATAATAAATTTACAATACCTGAGGAAATTGTAAGAGATCGTAAAGTACTTGAATTCATGAAAGAATTGGAAATTGCAACTAGAAAAATTGGTAGATTGTCTTCAGGTCCATTTGTTAAGCGAGTTGAAAAAATACTTAGTAATAAAATGTCTTTAGCTGGAGAACAGGCAACAATAGATATTTTTGAAGAAATAGTAAATCTTGTAGATCGAGATTTGAATGGTATTTGGACAAAGATAATTGTGAATCTTTTTGCACCACATTTTCAGAAACGTTTTGATTTTGTTGTTGGAAATCCACCGTGGATAAATTGGGGTGGTCTTCCAGAAGAATATCGTGAAATTACAAGGGAACTTTGGGACAAATATAAATTAGTTCCCAAAGGTGCTTCAAAATCTAAACGTGAACACGCACTTATTTTTGCTGGTGTTGGTCTTGATAAATATGTTGCAAAAAATGGTACATTAGCTTTTCTTCTACCCCGTTCAACTATTAAAGCAAGTGCAAGTAATGTTTTCAGAGGAACAATGTCTGAACGTTATAAAATCTCTAGAATTTTTGACGTTGCAGAATTAGAACCTTTTGAGGTAAAGAAGAATCGACCTATTGGTATTGTAATAATAAATGACGAGCAAGAAAATACAAAATTTCCAGTTCCATACGATTGGTATAGAAGAAAATCTAAAACTTTACCTTCACCATACGATTCTTTGAAAGATGTTTTAGAGAAACATGCAGAAATACAACTTTTTACCAGACCTATTGCAAATCAAATTGCAGATAGATGGATTGTCGGTACAAAAGAGACTTTGGATCAATTGCGTAAAATATATGGAAAATCTTTTTATCATGCTCACAGTGGTGTTGACTGTGGCCTAAATGCAGCTTATTGGGTTAAGATAATTAAAGATTTTGGGGATAAAATTAGAGTTCAGAATTTGTCGGATATTGGAAGAACTGGAGATGTATCTCAGATTGTGGCAGATATTCCAAAGACATATGTATTTAATTATCTCTTAGGAAAAGACGTAAGACGTTGGAATGTTAAAAAACCAAAAATGTTATGTGTATTGCCACATAGATTAAATGGTGAACCTCTTACAGAAAATTTTATAGAAATCGAAGAAAGTGGTATTCATAATTTCTTTAGTACTAATGAAATTAAATTACGTGCAAGATCATCATATAAGATGATGGGAGCAAAACATCCATATTTCAGCGTATTTAAAATTGGAGCATATACTTTTTCACCATGGAAAGTTGTATGGCGTTATGTATCGGGAGGTTATGTTCCTGATTTTCAAGCTGCCATCGTTGGTCCATTAAATGAAAGTGACTTAGGACAAGGAATAATAGTTCCAGACTCAAAATTGATGCTAGTTGCCGTAAAGAATGAAGATGAAGCTTACTATTTGGTTGGATTATTAAATTCTTATCCTGTTCGTGCTTTCGTTAGAGCATTTTCTATTGAAACTCAAATAACGCCAGAGATTCTCTCTAGAATTTTCGTTTCTGAATATGATTCTAATAATATAAAACATAAAAAAATTGTAGAATTGGCCAAAGAAATGCAAGAAACATTAAAAAATGAAGTTGAAGATGATTTAAGTATTGCTGTTGGAGAATTATATGATTTAAAAAGAAAAGATATTTTTTCAATTAAAAACTATTTGGATGAGAGTGAAGAAGGACTTTGGAGAAGAATAGAAACGAAAATACAAAAAAAAGTATAAAGTAAATATAGGAGTTTTCAAGATTATAGGATCTTTCAATTTTATAATAATAAATTCAATTATTCATCCTCCTTCCATGCTATTTATAGCATGGTTTTCCCCCAATTGGGGAACAAAACGCCTGTCGGCGTTTTATGTTAATTCCTCCATGCGATTCATCCCACAAACTAAAGTTTGGGGATTTCTCGCTTGGATTTTCTTAAAATGATGATTTTAAAAAAAGGTTAAAGGACAGATTGAAAAGAATATCAACCTGCCTCTATTGGTTTATAAATTCCCTACTTGGTTTATTCTGTTCTATTATATTATTCTAATTGTCATATATAAATTAATAGAAGGAGGCTTACGGCCTAGACCCAGCACACTTCAAGAATCTTGTTAAATTTTTCTGTTTTTCCTTGTTGTTAAAACAAGCTCTTTAATGTCTGATGGCAAGTGTTCATCTTGCCATTTTCGTTCTACATCCGTTGATTTGCCAGCATTTTTCACTGCTTTCAAAGCATACAATGTCGCTCCTAACGAATGGTCAGCCATATGTGCAGTTGCAACAGCATGCCCAACAGAACGAGCCACGGCAATTGCTGTCAGGTTTGAAGATTCGTTTGCAACCGCTATTGCACCTAATGAAGCTTTTCTTGCGTCACCAACTGAAGCATTTCCTTGTTTCCATTCTTTAGCTACATTCAGTGCATTTTTTAGTCGCTCATCTATTTTTTCACCAAAGAGTTGTAGTACATTTTCCGAACAGTCACAAGCCCATTGAATTAACTGACAATGTTGTTCCTTTTTTAGGGGCCCGCCCCGATGTTCTACAATAAATCGTTTGTCTCGCATTTTTACGTTTCTCCGTAATGTTTTGTAAAGTAAAAAAATTTTATACTGGAAGAAATATGGGATAAATAATGTAGAGAATTTAAATCTCTTCTCATTCCTTCTTCACCATCAAGGACGTTTCTTTGATACCTCACTCTAGAGATGAACTTAAGACCAAGCCTATTGTTTTTTTTCTTGATATTCAGAGTTTGTTCATCTATGACAGATATCTCGAACTTATCTCCAGATTGAAAATTAAATATTTTTTTATGGCTGGCATGAATCGCAATGGTTTTCCTTGCTTTATTTCCACGCAATTGGCGTATTATTGGTCTAGTTGTTCTATCTTTAGAAATAAAGAATAGTGCATTTGTTTTTCATGGTTCAATAGAGATTGATGAAAGTTTCATTATAAATTATTAAAAGAAAACAGATTTGAGGAATGGGAATCGCTTCATATACTGAACAAAAGTAATTTATATGGAGGAAAGGAGCAGGATATTCTCTTTCCCCCTCCCTCTTTTAATAATCATGTTTTATTGAGGTTAGTCAGCTCCTGCCCCCTTTTGCCACCCTATTATAGAATATTAGTAATATTTAAAGTTAATCTATTTAATATAGACATATGTCTTAAAAATATAGGTTTCTAAGTATTTTTAATATCGATTGGCAAATAATCATATTAATTTAACTAAAATAGTATTGTGTTGAGAAAACAAATTTTCTAATTCTTAATGTTGATAAAATATAGGAAAAGGCTAATATTGAATATCCTCCCAGAGATTCAAGATATTAACCCTTCGCAGATTTAATTAATTATAGGTATAATAATTTATATTCTTTTCTATAATATCGACTTTGCACCTTTATTCAATTCTGCATCTAAAATCCCTCGTCTGCACCTAAATTCTATTGATTTGGTTAATTTAAGTACAAAGCCTATAATATCTATAATATTCAACAATACAGTAGAGATGAGTAATTAAAATAATAAAAGAGAGATTCAAAACAAATTGGATAAAGCTATAGAAAGATTTGTAAGGCTTATTTAATAAAATTCTTCATTCCAGTTTCTAATATGATTACTGATTTATCGATAAAATTTGAGAGAATATTTTTATTTTCCGTAGAGAAAGAATAAACCTAAATTTTTAATTTGTTTTTAGAATGGTAATGTTAATTTCATTATGCGAATTATTATATAAAATTATAAAATTTAAATATCAATACTTATATATCAAATGATATAATAGTATGTATTTAATTTTAGTATTTCAATATACAGCTAACCGATCTGCAAATAAAATCCATTGAAGGAATGTTCATATGCGGGAATTAACAATTGCAAAACAAGAGTATTTAAAGATTACAGAACAGCCAATGGCTGGTTCTTCACTAATAAATTGGATTCGTGTCTTAAGAGATAATCAATTTTCCATTGACTGGCAATTTTTTCCAAGAGCATTCTATGTGACATGTATGATTTCCGCTCTTACGCCATTCCGTTTCTACGAATCAATAAAATACAATCCCAAAATAAAAGATACAAAGGTCATTGCTCCCTTGTTTATCATAGGTCACTGGAGAAGCGGAACAACATTTTTACACTACCTTCTTGGACAAGATCCACAACTTGGATATGTCTCAACATTTGAAACAATGACTCCTGGAATGATTATAGCTAATGAAGACCTCTTCAGAAATTTGGTTAAAAATCATCTGCCTTCAAAACGACCGATGGATGATCTAGAGATGCATGCAAACCTCCCCTATGAAGAGGAGTATGCCATTGCAAATATATCACCGTATTCTTTTTATCTTGCCTGGTATTTCCCACGAAACTGGAAACGTTTCTTTGATACATATGTCTTATTCAGAGATGTGTCTGAAGAACTTATTGATTCTTGGAAGTGTGTTTATGAGTTTTTCTTGAAAAAAATATCTTATAAGAACAATGAAAATAGGATAATGTTGAAAAGTCTTGTAAATACCGCTAGAATAAAATTAATTTTAGATATGTTTCCAGATGCAAAGTTCATTCACATCTATAGAAATCCCTATGAGGTATATCTTTCAACATGGAAATTATATAAAAAGATATTGCCAATTTTTTCCTTCCAACATATATCAAGTGATACTCTTGATGAATATATCCTTTATAGTTACAAAGAATTATATGGCAAATATTTTACCGAAAAACATCTTATTTCCAAAGAAAATCTTGTTGAATTGAGTTATGATGATTTTATGAAAAATCCTGTTGACATCCTTCAAACAACATATGAAAAACTTGGAATAGAAAATTTTGATAAAGCAAAATCCTCTTTTGAATTATATGCAAAAAAACATGAAAATTATAAAGCAGATACTTACAATATAAAGGAAGATGTAAGAAGTAAAGTCTATATAAACTGGAAGGATTCTTTTAATAAATTTGGATATAAAAGATAGTATTATTATCTTAAATTCTAAAAGATAGTACCAATTATAATTGCTATTACTCCAATTCCTGCTGCAATGCGGATAAGACTTACGGTTCTTTCTGTGTTTCCTAGGTCTTTTATATTAATAATGATTGCATAGACGCTAAGTATATCAACCAAGATAATAAAAATAAGATATCCATAACCAAGATCACCTAGGAGAAAAGGAAGTGGCGTGAGAATTATTGAAACTAGTAAAAATATTGAACCAACGATTACGGCTTTTTTTTCTCCAATCCTCATGGGCAAGGTATTTCTTGTTAATAAATCTCCTTTTATGTCCTGTACATCCTTTAATATTTCTCTTCCAGTAAATAGGAAAAATGTCAGAAGTGAAAGAAGTAATGAAGCATTAGGATTTCCAACAGCTGTCCCTCCAAATGTGAATGACATTGAGGAAAGAAACGCTACAAAAACATTCCCGATAAATCCCTGGTTTTTAAAGAACACCTCATAACCATATAAAAAAACAATTGAGAGAAGGACTATCACAAATGAGAGTAAATTAATAAAAAATGATAAAACAACAGCAAGACTAAAAAGTATTAATGAAAAATATAGTATTTCATTTGGAGACAATCTTTTTGATGGGATTGCTCTTTCTGGATGGGAAATCTTATCTACGTCACGATCAAAATAATCATTGAAAGTCATGCTTCCTGCACTAACAAAGAAAACAACTATCATTGCAATAAGCAATGGAATTGAAAAAAGAGGAGAATTTGCAACCATACCACCAATATATGTCCCTGCAATTCCCAGGATTGTTGTAAATGGCCTCATGGACTCAAACAGTGCTCTACTTTTTATTTTTAATTTTGAATTCATATTCATCCTTTTATATTTAGATTTGTTTCGAATGCAAAGAAGTTATCAATTTAATTAATTATATAAAGAAGTATTTAAATAATTTTGTAATAATGATTAACAAGGTGTTGATTTCATAGCCAATAGTTGTGGTGTAAAAGATTTTTTATATAGAAGAATATAAATATTCTTACTAAATTCAAGTAATACAAGGACTCTCAGATTTGGGAAAGCATCATGAATAATAATGAGGATGGAAATGGTAATTCTTCGTCGTCTACTGAATCATCTGAACAATCAAAGAAACCTCCAAATGACAATGGGATTTCAAAAAACTCTAAAAATATAACGTTGGATGAAATTTTTTCTCTATTGGATGGTGCAACATCTCAAACTCCATCCATTGCACCGGAACTTGATTCTAAAAAGAAAATTGCTGCAGACCTTAATCAGCCCTTGGAAAAACGACTAGAAGCTTTTGAAGATATTATCGATTCAGAAATTGGGGATACGAATTTAACCCGAGCGCGAAATATTGAACGGGAATTTGGTCTTCGTCAAATTTATTTAAAATTCGAGGGAAGCACACCAACAGGAACACAGAAGGATCGTATTGCGTTTGCTCAAGTTATGGATGCATTACGTAGAGGATATGAAACGGTTTCTGTTGCTACCTGTGGCAATTATGGAGCGGCAATTTCACTTGCGGCATCACTTGCAGGTTTACACTGTTCAATATACATTCCAGAAGGATATCACACAAATAGGATAAAAGAAATAGAAAATAGTGGTGCGCAAATTATACGTGTACCTGGCGATTATGAAAATGCCGTTCTAATTTCTCAAGAGATGGCCGATAAATATGACTATTATGATGCAAATGCTGGTGGACATAACACACCGATCCAATTGAGAGCATATGGGGAAATTGCCAACGAGATATATGATGATCTTAGAGATGCTCCTGCAGTTGTAGCATTACCTGTATCAAATGGTACCACTTTGGCTGGTGTTTATAAAGGATTTCTTAGTCTTTATCGTAGGGGAAAAACATCTCGACTTCCAAAGATAGTTGCAGGATCTGCATTTGGAAAAAATCCGATCATCCAAGCATATTTAAAAAATAAACAAACTTGTGATGATCTTGTACCAACCAAAATCCATGAAACCCCGATAAATGAACCTCTTATCAATTGGCGTAGCATTGATGGAGACTTTGCCTTAGATGCAATACGTAGTTCTGGTGGGTGGGCATCATATGCAACTGATAAAAGCATGCTAACCCATGCAAAAATCATACGAGAAAAGGAAGGTTTGAATGTGCTACCTGCGTCAACTGCTGGACTAATTGCTCTTCTAGATCGTCAAAAAAGAGAGATCCTTCCAAACGACCGGTATGTTGTTGTTCTTACGGGCAGAAAATAATATTCACTTATTACTATTACTTGGTCTGATAGTGTATGGAAAAAAGTCGTGCAATTGTTTATGTCGATGGATTATTTCATTGTGCTGATGGTAAAACAGCTCATGGACTTGTTCGTTTTAGTAATCGATTTGATATCGTTTGTGTTGTTGATTCAAAAATGCCACAAGGTGATGCAGGAGAATTACTTGATGGAAAAAGAAGAGATATCCCTCTATTGAACAATTTAGAGCAAGCCGTTGAACAATTTGGCCCAGATACATTTATTATTGGTGCAGTATCTGAGGGAGGAACATTACCAGCTGGTTATGAGTACGCGGTAAAATATGCCCTCAAACATGGTTTGAATGTTGTTTCAGGATTACATCAATTTCTTTCAGATAACCCAATATATCTTTCTTTGGCTAAGAAGCATCGTTGTGAGATTGTAGATGTTCGAAAAATGTTCCGTGATCATAAAAAATTTTATACAGGGGATATTAAACATGTACAATCTAAACGAATTGCTCTAATTGGAACAGACTCGGCAATAGGAAAAAGAACTCTTGCAGTAATCCTTACAAATGAGCTTAATAGAAGAGGAAAAAAAACTGATATGATATATACTGGCCAAACAGGATGGTTACAGGGTTGGTCTCATGGCATTGTTCTTGATGCAATGATAAATGATTTTGTTTCCGGTGGTATTGAAGATGCCATCCTCTCATCTTGGAAAGACCTACAACCTGATTTTATGTTCATTGAAGGTCAGGGAAGTCTTGTGCATCCATTTTTCCCAGGTGGTTTTGAAATCTTAACAGCTGGATGTGTTGATGGTTTTATCTTAGTCGATGCACCAAAACGTAAAAACCTTGATGGATTCCCGGAATATCCAATGCCAAATCCTCGTCGAGTGGTACAGATTGCTCAATTACTTACAGAAAAACCTTTACTAGGAATAGGTTTGAACAATGAAAATATGAGTATACATGATATTGTGCATCTGACGAAAAAAATGCAGGATGAGTTTAAAGTTCCCGTTGTCGAACCATTGAATCAAGGCGTTGGAAAACTCGTAGACGTATTGGAGGATTTAATAAAATAATGATTCAGAAAGATTTTTGCTGCTTTTCTTCAATATCCTTATCTAATCCCTGTATAGCTCATAAATCAGCAAAAGCTGATATCCTATTAACAAGCCTTGATGGTACAAAATCTGAATTTACCCTTCGATTAACCTACGACCATCTCATCGAAATTTCAGATTTGCCTTTTCTTCGAATGGCTTTTGTCATGCCTTTATTGAATTATGGATTGTTTTCCGAACGATTCGATTTACAATTTCCGTTATCTGAGACTGATAAAAAGTTAGTTGAGCATCTTAACGCGGTATTCTGTAGGGATATTTTTGTTAATAAAATCCTTCGTCGACGAACAAATTATATTTTACCGGAATATATTCCGGAAGAAAAACATGTAACCATTTTAGATGCTAAACCACGAGCTCATATATGCCCTTTGAAAATTGTAAAAGACACGGCATTATCTTCTTCTATTGATAAATATAAATGTGGGATTCTTTCGAGTGGCGGAAAGGAGAGTCTTCTTTCATACGGCTTGCTAAATGATATTGGTGCTGAAGTATATCCCATGTATGTAAATGAAAGTGGTGGACATTGGAGAACTGCCATTCCCGCATATACAACTCATAAAAAAAATGATAAAAAAACAGAAAGGGTTTGGACTAATGTTGATCGTTTTTACAATTTTATGCTTGATAATTTACCTTTTATAAGAAAAGATCATCGACGTATTCATGCTGATACGTATCCTATTCGATTATGTATTTTTCCCCATTACATATTTGCGTTACTGCCCGTTTTTGTACGAAAAAACATTGGGAACTTACTCCTTGGAAGTGAATTCGATGATCAACAAGATTTGCCGATATATCAAGGTATTTGTCATTACGTTGGGGTTTATGATCAACATCAGGATTTTGATATAGTCATGAATAACTGGTATAGTAAACGAATCCCCTCGATGATTCAATGGTCTGCCCTTCGAAGTATTTCAGGATTAATCGTTGAACGAATACTGACCAATAGATATCCAAAACTTGCAGAGCTTCAACGTTCATGTCATTCATGCCATATGTATAAAGGTGCTGTTATTCCTTGTGGTAATTGCACAAAATGTGTAGGTGTAATGCTCTTTCTTTTTGCAAATCATATTGATCCAAGAATTATGGATTTCCAAGAAAAAGATATTCTTCGTTTTCCCGAGAGAATTAAAACATCGAAACTACGATTAGATGAGGATGAGAAAAATCAATCCTTATATCTTGCAGGTTTTCCTTTCGATAAAGTAGTTGATATTCCTATTGATCATGTTGAGCAAATCCATATCAATAAAATAATTAGTGATCCTCTATTGATACCTGATCATTATCGATCATTATTATACAATGTTTTTGAGAAGTATACAAAGGGATATTGTATACTTAAGGATGGTAAGTGGGTATCAACATCGAAAAAAGATGTGTTATAAGCAATAATTATTGTATTATTTTTTTCATACGGTACGCATCATAAGAGCCGTAATGTTCAAATCTGTAATAATCTTTTAGCAATGAAGTAATAATGTATCCTGATTTCTGATATAGTTTTACTGCTGGTGTATTTCCAACAGAGACTTCAAGCCGTATTTTTTTGATACCTCGTTTTAATATTTCGTTTTCAGCTGTTTTTATAAGTTTTTTTCCAATACCCTTACGTTGAAAATTTGGATCAATCCCTATAGTTTCAATTCCTGCAACTTTAGTTCCACGTCTGAATAAAACTATTATAAAACCACAAATTATTTTTTCACTTGTTTCTACAAGACAGCAACTGTTTGCTTTTTTAATTAAATATGTCAATTGTTTGGCAGAATATGCCTGATTATCAAGAAAGCATTTCTGTTCTAAAACAAAAATATCATGAATGTCATTTGCAGTTGCATCTCGTATCATTAACGTCTCAGACATGAAGAAGGCATCGTAGATTTATTCAAAAAGTTATGCCCTGTCAATAATTATTTTTATATAATTTAATGTATATTATTTTAAGGCGGATTCTTTCATCATATAAATAAACGTTATAAAAAGATTAATACCACTTAATATTTCCTGAAAAAATTCTATTCCTAAATAAATTCAACACAATTTTCTGCGAAAAATTCTTTAGCTTTATCATTAATTTCATAATACCTTTTCTCACTATCTCATAGGAAAATTAATAAAATTCCAATCTCATCATTCTAATACAATTTATCTTTTTTTTAAAACGAAAACAACTGGTCTTCTATCACGGTAAGCTCCAACTCCTAAGTATTAACCTCGGTTAATTCAACTTGGATGGTTACTTACAGATGAATAGGAAAAAATTCTAAGAAAGGGCGATTCAATCATCCAATCCAAAGGTCTTACTATTCCCTTATGTACGATTGATATACACGGCATTACAATAAAACGAGCGTTAAAAGAAAGAGTTATGTTTCAAGATGCGCTTTTTCGTTTTTCAGAGGTTCTACGATTTTCTCATATATTAGCCATAATGTAGATTATGAATATCATATAATGAAATAAGGGCTTCGCCCTTATAATCCCATTCCGCCTTCGTTCCTCGG